>JAANMV010000541.1_pt1 | contig 46758 bp, 47 predicted proteins | sample 7279661 | NCBI WGS metagenome assembly JAANMV01 (sample SAMN14094540, study PRJNA606508) | bioreactor metagenome | isolation source: A lab-scale SPAN reactor treating ammonium-rich wastewater day 121 | place: Ireland: Galway | collected 2017-05-16
CGCCGTTTCTGCCCCGAGCTCGGCCTGCCGCGCTGGGAGCCGGGTGGGAACTAGAGTTTGCCTTCCCAGGCGATTGCGCGGCTTGTCCGGATGGTCACAACCGGTTCACGTACCCTGCCTGCAGTTCGGTTTATAAATTGGCTGCAAGAGCAGCGAGGAGGACCTCGAGGCTCAGGAGGGAGACATCATGACCATAGCCACCGCTCCGCAGGTCGGGGGATTCTCCGGGCTGCTGCGGGGGAGTTCGTCGTTCTCAACGTCGAGCGCGTCTGTGGACACCTACGGGCCCTCCAATCCCACTTCCCTGGAAGGTCTCTACACCAGGCCGACCTTCACCCAGGGCAAGCGGGAAGCCATGTCGATGGCGGGCGTAGGCGTAATGATGACCGGAATCATGGTGGGGGCGGCTCTGGGGAGTCCCTGGGGTCCCCCAGTCATGATCGGGTCAATGTTCGCCGGTCTGGCACTCATGGCGGCGGCCCGGGAGAGCCACTAGACACCCCGCGCGAGGTGACGATCCGGCCCATCCGGATCGTCACCTCGAGGGGGCCATCTGTCTTCCAAGAAAATCGAGAAACCTTTCCTGACCTCCCCGGTTGGATGGTGGGATGGAATGTCCATCCGCCATGCAAGGGAGGTTGTTTTGTTAACCAGTGTGCTCACTGCCCCCATTCCGCTGGTCAGGCGCAGGGCTGAAGTGACCGAACGCGCCCTGACGAGCGACCAGGAAGACGTTCTCTGGATGCAGCAGGTGAAGGCTGGCAACACGGAGGCCTTCAGCAACATCATCCGGAAATACCAGAAGACGGTGCTGAACCTGACCTATCGCTTCACCGGCGACCTCGTGGAGGCCGAAGACCTGGCCCAGGAGGTCTTTCTGCGCATTTATCGGGCCGCTGACCGCTTCGAAGCCCGGGCCAAGTTCTTCACCTACCTCTACCAGGTCACTCTGAACCTCTGCCGCAACGAGCGCGCCAAAGTGCGTCACAAGCGCAACACCAGCCTGGATGCGCCCCTGAAGGACGGCGAGCCGGACAGCGTGCGGCAGATCGAAGACCCCTCCGGCTCGGCCGAAGACCTTCTCACCCGCCAGGAGTTGGGGGATGTCGTGCGCGAAGCGGTGCTCTCGCTTCCCGAAGAGCAGCGCACGGCAGTGATGATGCAGCGCTTCCAGAATCTTTCCTACGAGGAGATCGCCGACATCTTGAAGCTCTCGGTACCGGCCGTCAAATCGCGCCTGCACCGAGCCAAGCTGGCCCTGAAGGAGAAGCTGGCCCCTTACCTGAGGGGCTGAGAACACCATGAACTGCCAGGAATTCCAGGACCACCTCTCCGAGTTCACCGATGGCACCCTCGGGCCGGCCGAGCGCCAGGCGTTCTGCGCTCACCGCGACAGCTGCGAGGCCTGCCGCGAGGAGCTGAGCCTGTTTGAGAGCGCTCTGTCGGCGGTGGACTCGGCCTGGCCCGATCTCGAGCCATCCCCGACCTTTGTGGCCCAGGTTTGGGAGCGCATTCGCCAGGAGCCAGCCCCGAAGCCCGGCTGGCGCGAGGTTCTGGCTGGCTTTTTCCGGCCCCAGGTCACCCTGGCGCTGGCCTCCATGGTGGTGGTACTGGCCCTGGTGGGCTACCCCGCCCTGCGCGATTACAACCAGGGCCAGCAAATTGTCGATGTGGCTTACAGCGAGGTACTGCCGGAGACCCGTCTGACCGAGGTCGACATGCTGCCGGCCGTTCCCGACCCTGAGCTGCTGGCTCTGGTCGAGGAAGTCGAAGTGACCCTGCCCGACCTGAGCGGCCTGGGAGAGCCGAGCCACGAGGAGAACGAGTTGGACTGGCTGGAGAGGCTGTGACAGCTCGGTCTTTGTTGCTCTTGTTACTGGTGGCCTTCATGCTGGCGCCGGCGACGGCTCAAGACCCGCTCGATCCTCCCGAGCGCCCAATGCGGCTGACCGCCTCCCAGCGCCAGCAACTGCGCGAGGTTCGCGGTCGTTACAAGCAGCTGAGAGGCCCGATTCAGACCCAGGTCAAGGCCAAGCGGCTCGAGCTTTTGCAGCTTCTCGCCCAGGATCAGCCCGACAAAGCGGCCGTCAACGCCAAGGTGCGCGAGATCAACGACCTGCAGATGCAGATCAATCAGAGCGTGGTGGACGAGCTCTTCGAGATCCGCTCGATTTTGCCGCCTGAGATCTGGAAAAAGCTGCGCTCGCGGATGATCGACGAGATGCTGTGAGAATGGTCACAAAATATTCATCTTCCCGCCTGGCTGCCTGCGGTATCACTGTAGCAGAACGAGTTGGCCGGGAGCCGCGAAGCCGACTCGACTGGACCTGCGAAAGCTGGGCCAATCAACAAACCGCGGCAGGAACCCCAGTGAGGACAAACATTATGGATACCCGGTCCCAAAACAGCGAGCCGTCTGCAGACACCTGCGGGCCCTCCAATCCGAGCGCACTCGACGGCATCTACTGGTTGCGGCGCTCGAGCCGCTAACCTGAAAGCGCCGCCTCCGAGCGGCGCTTCTTTGTGTTATGGGGAGCGCTCGCGCAGAACTTCCCAGACCTTTTCGGGCTGGCTCTTGCCCTTGAACAGCTCCTCGCCGAAGAACTCGAACTCGAACTCGTCGCGGGTGGCCTCGTAGGTGGTCTGACTGACCAGAATGTCGGTGTGCTTGCCGTCGCGCGAACGGTCCTGGATGCGAGCGGCCAGGTTCACAGTATCCCCGATCACCGCTCGCTTGGCTCGCTCCTCCATGCCGATGTTGCCATCCACCAGCAGGCCCGTGTTGAGCCCGATCCCCTGGCGCATCGCCTTGACCTCGGGATGCTCCGAGGAATCCTGGAAGAGCTGCAGCTCGCGGTGCATGGCCAGGGCGGCCCGCACCGACTGAGCCGCTCCGCTCCCCCCCTCGCGATCGCGAAAAACCGCCAGTATAGCATCGCCAATGTACTCGTAGATGGAGCCGTTGTTCTGCAGAACCACGGCGGTCATGCGCTTGAGGTACTCGCCCAGGATCTCCACCAGCTCGCTGGGGTCGAGCCGCTCCGAGAGCGACGTGAAGCCCCGCAGGTCGCTGAACATCACCGTGGCCGTAACGCGCTGGGCCTGGCCAAGCACCAGCCGGCCCTCCTGGGCCACCTCGGCCCGGGTCTCTTCCGGCACGAACTTCTCCAGCACGTCCTTCTGGCGCAGACCGGCCACCATCTGGTTGAAGGCCTCGGAGGCCTCCATGATCTCCCGGCTTCCTTCCGGCTGAGCCGGCGTCAGGTCGCCCTGCTCGACCACCCGGCGCATCTTGCTGGCCAGCATCAGGATGGGTCCGGTGATGTGGCGCGATACCAGCCGGGCCAGGATAATTCCCAGCAGCGCCGCCAGAAGCCCCACGCTCACGATGAAGAGCTGCTGGTTGCGGGCCGCTGCCGCCACTTCGGTGGTCGGCTTTAACAAAACGACCCAGCCGAGCACCGGCCCTGCCTTGTCGGTTCTGGCCTGACCGTCTTCGGTGGGAAGGGGCGGAGCGGGGCGGGCCTTGACTTCCATCGAGACCGCCTCTTCCATCGCTTGCGGCGAATCGACCAGAGGTTGCGCCAGCAGGGCATACTCCGTCCCTGCCAGAGTGACGTTCTTGACCTCGGAGGGGTAGTCGACCGGCAGCCGACTACTGGCCGGCAAGGAAGCGGCACTGGACCGGGCCAGCTCGGTTCCCAGACGAATGGTTTCTGGCTGGGTGCTGCCGTAGTGATACATTAACGCGAGGTTGTCTTGGGCTGCCTGGTGCTTGAACTCGGCCGGGGGAAGATAGCCGTTCTCAAAACTTCCACCAGCCAGAATCATGCAAGCGCAGTCAAAGATGCGCCCGGTCCGCGTGGCCGTCTGCAGCCCTATACGCTCACCGAGCAGCAACACCCCGGCGCTCCGGCCATACTGGTAGGGAACAGCAACCATGTTATAGAGCTGGCCATCAGGATACCTCTGGTAAGACCGATAGGGAGCCTGGTTCTCCAGAGCTGCCACCACCAGGCTGGATTCCTGCATCGCCAGGGCGTCGGGTCGTGGATTGTCGCTGGCGGTCAGGGGAAGCTTGATGGTTACGCGGCCGATCAACTCGGGCGCCTTCGGATTATGCTGCGAGACCATCTGGAACCAGGCTCGTCCGTAATCGTCCACCAACACCAGCAGGTCAGCCTTGCTGGCGAAGCCATACAGCCCGTCCGGGGCATCGGAGATATCTTGCCTGAGCAGGATGCGCTGGGCCTGCTCCCAGAGGTTGTTGAGCTTCTCCGCGCGGACGCGGTCGAGGCGCTGGTGGATCTCAGGCGTCGGCTTGAGCAACTCCTCTTCCGAAAGCTCATCCAGCGCCTCGATCATGGCCGTGCCATCCCTTACCACGCAGAGCTGGAAGTTGCTGTCTTGAACGATCAACTGGCCCAGGTCGGCCAGGCCGTTGGCGGTCGCTCGCTGGGACTCCAAAAAGGGCTCCATCTTGAGCTGGTCACGCACCGCCTTGCTGAACGCCGGAATGGTGACCCAGAAGATCCCCCCGAAGAGCGCAACCACGGCCACCACCATGACCACCAGGATGGCCTGCGTCAGTTCGCTCCGCAGCGAGCGGGGTCTTTTAGGGCGGGCGGCCAAGGCCCTAGAGATTGATGTCCTGAGTGACCGAGCCGGTAGCGGGCACCTTCACCGTAACGGTCTTGGATTCCGCGCGCGGGTGCCAGAAGCGCACCTGGTAGGTTCCGGCGGGCAGGCCCGAGATCTTGTACTTCCCGCTGCCATCGGCTTTGGCGAAAAAGTTGTTTGGGGCCACCACGATGTATCCGTTCATGCGAGGGTGCAGGCCGCAGAAGATCTCGAGCGCGTTGGCCTCGGTGAACTGGTCCTCCCGGAATTTGCCCCGGTAGCGCCCGATATCGAAGGCGCCCGGCTCGCTGACGCTGTAAACGTTGTGCTCAAAATCGTCCTGGTTGACGAAGCGGATGGTCGAGCCTTTGGGAACCACCAGCACGTGGGGGCTGAAGGTTTTGTTTTTCTGAACCAGATCGACCTTGCGGGGAGTGGACGGTAGTTTGTCCCCCAGCACCTCGATCACGGTGTACTCGTTCTCGTTGACGCCCTTGGGCACTTCGGCGTCCTTGTCATAGTCGGCGCCCCAGTCCTTGGAAGGGCGAATCTTCTTTTTGCCCACCGCCCTCTCCTTGACAGGAGAGGTCAGCTTGACGGTGCCCACGATGTCGCCGGCCTGCGCCTCCAGGCCCGTCAAAATTACTGCGACAAGACAGAAGGTGGCGAATCTCGTCATACTCCTCCGGGCGTTCGTCGATCGGGATTCATCCCCTTTTGGGAACGCTGATGTAGGCTTCGGTGCGATTGGTTGGACCCTTGCGACTGCTCAGGTCCAGAAATCCGGCCTGAGCCCACTCGCGAGCAAACTGGTCGGCCTCCTCGGGATTCATCTGAACGTGGGAGAGAAAGAACTTGTCGCGCACCACGCGCCAGGGCACCGGTCGAGTCCCTTGATCCTGCTCAGCCAATCCGATGCACTCGCACAAAATCTGGTAGGGCTCTTGCTCGCCCTTGCGACGCGGCTCCGCCGGCAACCGGCGATAAGGGGTGGGGAGCACCTCAGCACCTGACACATCATCCAGAGTGCAGACGATATAGTCGTCGGCCGCCGTCTGCAACCGATAGCTGAGGCTGGGCTTGAGGGAGACCACGGTAACCTTCCGCCGCAGGCGTTTGAGTCGCTCTACGATCTCACAAAAATCCGAGTCACCCGAGGCGATGAAGAAGTGCTCCCAGTCGGGATGATCGCGGGCGGCCTCGAGCACGTCCAGGCTGAGGATGAAGTCGACCATATTCTTGATGGCCCTCTGGCTGACCAGGTCCTCCTTGGTGGGAACAGCCACCGTGCGCCAACCGTGCATGGCCCACTCGTCCTGGGCGTGACGCGCTTTGGCTGAGATGGCGTCCCAGCCAGCATAAACGGCCGTGTGGGCAAAACCGTCACCGCAAACGTCGCGCGAGAGGCGGTTGAGCACCCGGGCCAGTTTGGAAACGCTGACCGGGCGCCCGTGAGCATACGAGGAATAGAAGAAATTCTCGAAATCCACAAAGCACACGGTGGTGAGCTTGCTCATCGGAATCGCAGGCGCCGGCTCGGGCTGAAAGATGGGCGGCAGATCGAGAAGCGGAACCTGCATCGGCTCCTCGGTGGCTACGGGGGCCTCAGGGCGGGAGTTGCCCTTTCCAGGGCGGTGCTTCAGTTGCTGTTTTTTGTTTTTCTGGTGCTTTTTCATCTGTCTGATAGAAAACTTCGAACCCTCCCCTTGATGTCCTTGCGAACGGCTCCGAGGAGAACGATGCGGCGTCGACAAAGGGGTCGGCGTGCCAGGTATACCGGTTCATGCTCTCAACGTCGGCTTCAGCGTCAAAAAGCTGGCCATCTTGCAGCGAGTCAGCCTTTCCATCAAGGGGGGAGAGTTCGTGGGGGTGCTCGGGCCGAGCGGCTGTGGCAAGTCCACTCTTCTCAAAGCTCTGAGCGGACAGCTCCGTCCCACCGACGGTCAGGTGCTGATCGGGCGGGCCGACCTCTACTCCGGCGAAAGGGTGCCCGTCGACCTGATGGGCTTCGTGCCGCAAGACGACGTAGTCCATCCCAGCCTGAAGGTGCGCCGCGAGCTTTACTTCAGCGCCCGCCTGCGCATGCCGAAGGCCAGGTCGGCCGAGCTGACCAACCGGGTCAAGGAAGTGGTCGACCTGATGGACCTGGCCGCTCGCCAGAACGTGCGCATCGATCGGCTCTCGGGCGGGCAGAGAAAGCGCGTGAGCATCGGCATCGAGCTTCTGACCCGTCCACCTCTGCTCTTTCTAGACGAGCCAACTTCCGGACTCGACCCGGCCCTGGAAGAGCACTTCATGACGCTCTTTCGCGACCTGGCCCGGGGTGGGCGCACGGTGCTGGTCACGACCCACGTGATGTCCAGTCTCGACCTGCTTGACCTGGTGGTGATCATGTGCGCCGGCCACGTCGTCTTCTTCGGTCCTCCAAAGGATGCGCCCGGCTTCTTCGGGGTGGGAGAGTTGTCCGATGTCTACCCCAAGCTCACAGCCTCGGCAGCCGAGAGCCTGGCGGGAAAGTACCGCAATACTCCCTGGTTTGCAAAGCTGGTCAGCGAGCGTCTGCCAGGGGCCCGGTAGGGCTCGTCGAATCAGTCTTGCGATGGGCTCTCGCTCTGATCAGACCGGCATCCTGGCTGAACGCTACCTCGAGATCGTCTGGGGAGACCTGGGCAACACCTTCCTGCTTCTGATTCAGGCCCCGGTCATCGCGCTCTGCATCGTTCTGGTCTGGGGTGACACCCAGACGGTGACCGACAGCCTCTGGTTCGTTCTGGCGCTGTCCGCGGTGTGGTTCGGGGCCATCAACTCCTGCCGGGAGATCGTCAAGGAGCGCGACATGTATAGTCGCGAGCGGCGAGTAGGTCTCGACCCCACCGCTTACGTGGTTTCCAAAATCATGATCCTGGCCATGTTGGGTTTCATCCAGTGCCTGTGCTTGATCTACCTGGTCAACCTGAAGCTCAAGTTACCCGGCTCGGAGCTGCTGCACTTTGCGGTGCTCTTCATGGCCTCGCTGGCAGGCTCGTCGCTGGGCCTGGCCCTGTCGGCCTTCGTCTCAACCTCCGACCGCGCCGTGGCTGGCGTTCCTCTGCTATTGCTGCCGCAGGTGCTCTTCAGCGAGGCCGTGATGTCTCACGAGCACTCGCGCTGGACGGTCAAGTTGCTGGAGGACCTGACCATGACCAGTTGGGCTTATGATGGCCTGAAGAACCTGGCCGCCACCGAGCCCAGCATGGGCACCTTCTTCCAGGGTTGCCTGGCCCTGGGTGTGATGTCGGCGGTGCTGCTGGGGCTGACCATCTTTTTGATGCGGCGGTGAACGCCCCACGCCGGAGGGCTATCCGGATCCCGAATCGAAACCAACAGCTGTGAAGAAGGTTCTCTTTGTTTTCGTTCTGCTCGTCGCCGGGGCCATCGCGCTGCTGGCTTTTGGAGGCGACGGAGTCGGGTTCAAGTGGCCCAGCTTCAAGAGCATCCTGCAGTGGGGCAGCAAGCCCGCTCCCAAGCCGGGGGATGTCTCCGGCTTCGGCGAGGCCGATCCCAACACCAATCAGGACGCACGCTTCCTTCGCGATCGCACGGCCGACTTTCTGGAGGACATCCGCTTCAAGGATTTCGACAAGGCTGCCAGCTACAGCTCCAGCGTGGACCGCAGCAAGGTCAACATCTCCCGCAGCATCACCCGGCTATTCAAGTTCCCCCCCGAGAGCCTCGACATTCTGAGCTCCGAGGTGGTTTCGGTCGAGCTCGACCGCTCGGGCACGCGCGGGCGCGTCAAGACGCACAGTCGGGTCAAAATCCTCAATCTAGACCGCTTCGAAGAGCCCGAGCTGATCTTTTACTGGCATAAAGATCCCAAGGAATACTGGGTGATGAAGCTGGAGTCGTCCATCAACCCCTGACAGGAGCCATCATGGAGTATGAGCCCCTGGCCGAAGGCGACCGATCACGCCTGGCCGAGATTCTCAACGCCAGCTTCCACGTTCCAGGGATGCGAGCCGAGCAATGGATCGAGCGCCAGGGCCTCGAGGTCTGCCGGGTCATTCGACGCGGGCACGAGTTGCTCGGGGGACTGATGATTCTCGATATGGCGCAGTTCTTTGGGGGCCGGAGCCTGCCGATGGGAGGCATCTCGGCCGTGGGGGTCGCTCCCGAGGCGCGCGGGGGTGGAGCGGCCAGCCGCCTGATGGCTGGGGCGATCCAGGAGCTTCACCAGCGTCAGATCCCTCTCTCGGCCCTGTATCCCGCCACCCAGACGCTCTACCGCAAGTCAGGCTTCGAGCAGGCTGGCGCACGGGCCGAGTTTCGCCTGAACCTGCGGGTGGGTCCCGTGCAAGAACGCGATTTGCCCCTGGTCAAACTGCCCCGCGAGAGAAAAATGCTCGAGAAAGTCTACCGTTCCTGGGCTCGCCCGCAGCAGGGCGCCCTCGACCGAACCGAGACCAATTGGCGACGGGTTCTCAATCCACGGGACGAGCCGGCCGAGGTCTACGGGGTGGGCGAGCCGCTGGAAGGCTACGTGGTGGTGCACCGTCAGGCCGGCAGCCAGCCCGGCTGGCAGAATCTGGCCCTGACCGACTTCGTGGCCCTCACCCCACGAGCGGCCCGGCGGATATTCTCCTTTCTAGCCGACCACCGGAGCCTGGCCGAGCAGGCCGTCTGGTTTGGGGCCCCGCACCAACCACTGTTGACCGTGTTGGCCGAGCAATCCGTCGAAACGCGCATCAACATTTTCTGGATGCTGCGCCTGGTGGACGTGCCAGCCGCGCTGCGAGGGCGAGGCTACAGTCCGCACCTCAAGTGCGCCTTCAAGCTGGCCGTGGACGACCCGCTGCTGGCTGCCAATCGGGGCTCGTGGTGGGTGCGCATAGAGGCCGGGCGGGCCGAGGTCGAGAAAGCACGCTCGGGCGGACTGAGAGTCAGCGAGCGTGCCCTGGCCTGTCTCTACGCAGGACTTCTAAACCCCTGGCAGGCTCGTCTGGCCGGCCTGGTCGACTGGCCAGACAGAGATCTCAGCGCCCTGGAGGGCGTCTTCGGAGGCCCGGCGGGCCTGGGGGACATGTTCTGACGGCCCTGGAGCGAGGGTTGCAAGAGCTGCGCCGGGGCCGCTTCTGGCACGCCCACGAAGCCTGGGAAGAAGACTGGCAGACGACCCGCGATCCGGTGGTGCGCGGGATGATTCAGCTGGCGGCTGCCCTCTTTCACCTGCGCCGCGGCAATCAGGCCGGTGCCGAGCGCCTCTATGAACGAGCCCTGGGCCAACTGGCCAGAGCCGGTCCGGTGCATCGAGGACTGCCGACCCGCCCGCTGCCTCTGGCTTCTTACCAGGACCTGAGTTTACAGGCCTCAGCCCGACTGCTCAGCTGAACCAGCGCGACAGGAAGCCCTTCTCCTTCGAGTTGATCTTCTCGAGCTCGCCATGGTCGAGCCACAGACCCTGGCACTCGGGGCACTTATCGATCATGATGCTCTCGTGGGCCTCCTCCACAAGCTCGGCGCCGCACTTTGGGCAACGCATGTAATGCAGCTCCTTCTGCTCGGCTCGCTCGCGCTCTTTGCGGGCAGCCTCAGCTCGCTCGCGGGCGGCCGCCTCTTCCTTCCTGAAGAACTCATCCTCTTTGGTGGGGGTCTTGGCAGCCACTTCATGCTGGCCAAGGGGTCGCTTCTCGTCCATGGTCCATCCTCTTGTTAAAAAAAGTTCGGCTGGTGTTTACGACTCGGATATCCTGTTAACCTGTCGGCAACAATCAACTCCTGGGACGTGAGCAAAAACGAGCCTACACTGTGCATGCGATGGCCACTCAGACTCACAAAGCCCTGGCCGACATGCTCGACCCGAACGTCCTGATGCGGGGCTTTCAGGCTCTCTTGAAGACGGTGGAGTGGGCTGCCGATGTGGCTCGCCAGAACGGGGTCGTCACCGACAGTTACCAGCGCGAGCGCCAGGGTGGTCAGAACCAGAACGGCAACTCCCTCTGGGAAGCCAGCGACGAGTTCCTCGATTACGAGGAAGAAATGCTCGAGGATGGTCGTCTGATCCGGCGCTACGACGATGGCGCCGTCCGCATCGAGAACCCGGCCAGCGGTGTGATGCAGCAGGAAGGTCCGGATGGGAGCCTGATGATCTCCTTGCCAGGAGACAAACTGATCTATCAGCAGTATCGCGGTGAGCCGTTGCTCGTTTACGACTCCACCGGCTCGAGCCAGCCCCAGGTGGCCCAGGTAAGCTCGGTGACCCTGCCCGGGCACGAGGAGCCGGCCATCATGTTCCACTTCTCCGACCGCAACGGCACGCACCTCATTGAGTTGGAGACTCTGCGCTACTTCCGCCTGTGCGGGCGCGCCTGAGCACCAGCGCCAGCCCGACCAGAGCCAGCGTCAGGGCAGTCAGGCGCGAGGTTTGAGCCAACCACGGAGGGTCCCACTCGCGAAAAAGGTCCCCTACGAAACGGCTCAATCCATAGAGCAGCAGTGACCAGCCCGCCGCCGAGCCGAAGCGTCGACCCAGCCAGGCCGCCAGAGGAGCTGCCGCCAGCAGCATGAGGGCCTGGTAGAGCATTACCGGGTGGCGAGGCGCGTCGCTCCCCACCACGATGGCCCACGGTACCGTGGTCACCGTGCCCCACTCCTGGCTCCAATGCAGGAAGCAACCCAGCCGGCCGATCCCCCAGCCCAGAAGGGCTGTCGGCGCCATGGCCTCGGTCAACTCGACCACCGGCAGCTTGTGGAAGCGCAAAAAGACCAGCCAGGCCAGCACGGCTCCGATCAGTCCGCCATAGGAGACCAGCCCCCCGGACCAGACCTTGAAGATCTCGGCTGGCTGCAAGAATATGGCCGGGTTGAGAGCCACCCAGGCCAGCCGGGCACCCAGGACGCCGCCGATGACCATATACGGAAGCGACGCTTCCACCGCCTCGCGATACTCGGGCCGAACGCGGGCCCGGGTCCAGAAGAAAGCAGCCAGCGCGCCCACCAGAAAGAAGAACCCGTGGCTGTTGATCTGAAGAGGCCCCCAGAGATGAACGGGGGGCGGGGGAGTGAAGTGGATCATGCTGGCTGAACCGATGTTATGCGTGTTCGGAAGGAACCCTTCCAGGCCGCGTCACAAACCCTACCTTTGTTGCCGCTACGAGACGCGCGACAGAGCTCGACCGTGCCGGTGGTTTGATCCATCGTGGTGCCAGGTCAAATCAGTGGAGGAATGATGCCGAGCGCATGTGTTTTGGGAACGGGACGCTATCTGCCCGAGCGCGTGGTTACCAACCAGGAGCTGGCCAGCCGATTCACCACCTCGGACGAATGGATCCAGCAGCGCTCCGGCATTAAGGAGCGCCGCTACGCGGCCAGCGGAGAAACGCCCGCCAGCATGGGAGCGGAAGCCTCGCGACGAGCACTGGACGCGGCCGGGCTTAAGCCCGACGAGCTCGACTTCTTGATCTGCGCCACCCAGACCCCTGAGTACCTCTTCCCGGGGACGGGCTGCGTGATTCAAGAGCAGATCGGAGCCCTGGGCATCGGAGCCCTGGACGTGCGCAACCAGTGCACCGGCTTTCTCTACGGGTTGTCCATCGCGGATGCCTACATCCGCCAGGGACTCTACAAGCGAATCTTGCTCGTCTGCACCGAGATGCACTCGCGCGGGCTCGAGTACACCGACGAAGGTCGCCACGTCACCGTTCTTTTCGGCGACGGCGCTGGCGCCGTGGTGCTCGGTCCGGGCGAAGGCAAGGGGGTGCTGTCGGTGCACCTGCACGCCGACGGTCGCTACGCCCGCGACCTGATGGTCGAGGGCCCGGGATTCACCTTCGAGCCCTGGTGTGATCCCAGGCTGTTCGAGGAAGGGCGCCACTTCCCCAAGATGAACGGCAAGGCGGTCTTCAAGGAAGCCGTCTCGTGCATGCGCTCGGTGGTGGAGGAAACGCTGGCCCATAACAGCCTCAAGCCCGAGGACGTGGACCGGTTCATCCCCCACCAGGCCAATCGGCGCATCAACGAAGCCGTAGCCCAGCACTTTGGCATTCCCGAGGAAAAGTGCAACCATTCCATCGAGCGCTACGGCAATTGCGCCGCGGCCTCGGTCCCCATCGCCCTGGATGAGGATGTGCGCGAAGGCCGGGTCAAGCCAGGCGACACGGTCATGTTCGCCACCTTCGCGGCCGGCTTTACCTGGGGAGGGGCTGCGCTTCGCTGGTAAGGCGGCTCTCGTCCAGCTTCCCGACCCCCAGGCCGGGCAGATCGGGCAGCACCCGCTCGGAGCCCTCCAGGGTCACCCCTCCCTCGGCTACCGCGTCCTCGGCCAGCAAGAGATCGGCATCCAGGTCGGCATACTCGAACCGGTAAGCTGCTGCCAGCGCTGTGGCGGCCGAGACCGCCAGGCGTGACTCGCCCACCATGCCTCCCACCATGAGCGCCACACCGTGGGCTCGAGCCTGAGCCACGATGGACCGGGCCGGATAGAGGCCACCGCTCTTCATGAGCTTGATGTTGATGATGTCCACCGCTCCGGCCGCAATGGCCCGAGCCGCATCGCGGGGAGAATGGACCCCCTCGTCAGCGGCGATGGGTGGGGTGACGCGCTCGCGCAGGCGAGCCATACCCTCATAATCCCAGCGGGCGATGGGCTGCTCGATCAATTCGACGGCGAAGGGCTCGACGCGGGTCAGGGCCCGCAAAGCCTGAGAGTAAGTCCAGCCTTCATTGGCGTCGATACGCAGGGGCACCTCGGGACCGATAGCGCTGCGGACGGCCTTGACGCGCGCATAGTCTTCCTCGGGATCATTGCCGACCTTGAGCTTGACCGCCCGATAGCCGGACTCGATGATGCGCCGGGCTTCCTTGGCCGCTTCCTCGGCCGTGCACAGGCCGATGCTGTAGTTGGTCAGCACCCGCCGCGAGCTGCCGCCCAGAAAGTTGACCAGAGAAACCCCCGCCTGGCGTGCGATGAGGTCGTGGCAGGCCAGGTCGATGGCGCAACGGGCGCTGGGATTGGCCACGCAGGCAGAGGCCATGCGGCGATGGATCTCCTCCAACTCCCAGGGGCTCAGGCCCCGGACCGCCGGGAAGAGGTCATGCACGAGCAGGGCCACCACGCCGTCCATCGTCTCGCCAGTCAGGTAGGGATCGGGGGAAGCCTCACCCCAGCCTACCGCGCCGGTATCGGTCGTCAGCTTGACCAGAATGCCCTCGCACTGGTCGGATACCCCGGTGGCGATGCGGAAGGGCTTCTTGCAGCGCAGCCGGGTTCGAAAAATTTCCATCTTGTCAATCAGCACGGGGGCCGGCTTCTGAGCCGACCCGCCCCGGTCCTCCCCCGCGCGGACGCAGGATGAGACGGGCTTTTCAGGAAATTCTCCCATGGTGAAGTCGCGCGGGGCAAATTCTGTCTTTGTTCAGATCTTCTAACAAATGACCCCTAGATGGATGGACCCCGGCGCGTGAAAGAGGGAGAGAACCAGGAGTGCCTTCAGGCGGGCACTCTTGGGAAGGTGTAGCATTGGCTGGCGGCGGCTACGACAAGAACAAGCTCGTTCAAGACTTCGTCACCCTGCTCACCGCAATGGAGCAGGCCGTGGTGCAAAACCCGGCCTTCTCAGGAGCGGGCCCGTCCAACGACGGGGGCTGGGGTGGCGGAGCACCTTCCGGGCGACTGGGGCCTGGCGAGTATACAGAGAAGCGAGAAGACTCGCTCTCAGACAGCTTCACCAAGTACGAGGAGTTGATTCTGGAGGATGGGCGAGTCCTCCGCCGCTACGAGAACGGCTCGGTCAGACTGGAGAATCCGACCAGCGGCGTGATTCAGGAGGAACGCATCGACGGCAAGCTCCTGGTTTCGCTGCCCAACGGAAAGGTGATCTTCCAGCAATTCAGCGGAGAGCCGCTGCTCGTCTACGACACGGTGGGAAGCGCCGCGCCGGGCCTGGCCCGAGTCAGCTCGGCCAGCCTGCCAGGTGAAGAGCAACCAAAATTCGTGTATCATTTCCAGGATGGTGAAGGAGCTCACTTGATCGAACTCGAGTCCCTGCGATACTACCGCGTGGGTCAGGGGCGCTAGGTTGTCGCAAGACCAGCAACAACCGCGCAAGAAGGTCAGCGTCGGCGAAGCGCTGGAGTCCATGCGGGGCAAAGCCGCCCCGGCGGCTCCCGCCAAGACCTCCATTGTTGGCCTGGGCGCGAGTTACTGGTTGGAGAGCTTGCTTGAAGGGGCCTCCCGCCGTCAGGCCGACCTCTACGAGTCCATCCGCGACAACCCGTCAGCCCAGGCCCAGATGCAGCGCCGAGACCTTCGGGTGGTGGGCGACCTCCAGATTCCCTCGGCTGCAATGGAAGAGGTGCGCCAGCCCAAGCCCCCACCCGAGCCCCGCCGGGCCAAAGGATTGCGCGAGCGCTTCGGCAGCATCGGCTCGCTCTATCTCGATTCCAATCGCCTGGAGGTGATCGCTACCGACGCTCCCATCCAGCAGGTCTACACCGAGCCGGGCGAGGCGGCTGTGCGTTCGGTAGCCTCGCGGTTCTCCCAGGTCTCCTCCCTGGATCTGGCCTCCTTCTATGCCGTCGAGGAGGTTGGCACCCGGCCCCATGTCGAATCACAACCATCTGCCCCGGGTACGGTTTCCCTCTCGCGATTCAACGGTATCACCACGGTCGACCTCCAGGGCGGGCTCGAGTTGCTCGAAGTACGCCAACAGCCTGTCGCAGACGACCTGCCCAAGCGTCGGCTGCGAACCAACCCGAACATCCGCAAGATGTTCCAGCAAAATGACGAACTGGAAGCCTCATGAGCAGGGAGTCTAAGCGATGAGCACGGTGTACGGAGCGGTCAACACCTACGCTTACTCAGGCTATGGCATTCCAGCCGGGTCGGTCGCTTCAGGCTATACCACGGGCGCGGGCGCTCCCAGCGTTCTCAGTCTTCATCCGGCTCAGCAGCCCAACGGGGCTCAGGTGGCCGTCTCCAAAGATTACCTGCCGCTGATCGCCGTCTCGATCCAGCGCGAGCGCCAGCTCTTCACCAACTGGAGCGGCCTGGGCGGCGCTCCCCCGGTGGTCTTCAACAATCTGCCCGACCCCCGAATGGCCGGCCTGACCCGGCAGCAGCAGACGGCCGTCACCCAGTCCGACTTTGCCTTCCAGCAATCCACCTTCAGCTTCCCCTTCCTGGGCCCGTTCGTTGGTCAGGGCGGCCTCCCCACGGGCCCATTCGTGCTTGGTCCGTTCGGTGGCCCGGGCGGCCTGCCCCAGGGCCCCAATGTGCTCGGTCCCTTCGGTGGCCCGGGCGGCCTGCCCCAGGGCCCCAACGTGCTCGGTCCCTTCGGTGGCCCGGGCGGCCTGCCCCAGGGCCCCAACGTGCTCGGTCCCTTCGGTGGCCCGGGCGGCCTGCCCCAGGGCCCCAATGTGCTCGGTCCCTTCGGTGGCCCGGGCGGCCTGCCCCAGGGCCCCAATGTGCTCGGTCCCTTCGGTGGCCCGGGCGGCCTGCCGTTCGCCTCACCCGGTCTGCTCGGCCCCTTTGGAGGGCCCGGCGGACTGCCGTTTGGCTCCCCCAATGTGCTCGGTCCCTTCGGGGGACCCGGCGGCCTGCCCGCTCAGTCGCCCCCGCTGCTCGGCCCTCCCAGCTTCGGGGCCCCCAATGGCACATTCCCCTTCGCGGGTCAGTTCAACGGCGGAGTGGCGCCGTTCCCCTTCCCGCAGACCCAGATGCCGATCATGCAACCTCTGGCCGCCGTGGGGGGCTCGGTGGCTCCGACTACCGCCGTGGGCGGCTCGGTGGCTCCCGCTCGCCCGATCAGTCCCTATCCGTTCCCTACGAACCCAATTTCGGTCAATCCCGGCCCCGCCCCCTTCGGCACTGTTGGGGGGGCGGTCAGCACCCAGCCCACCCAGAGAGCAGGTTGGGGCTGGCAAAACCTGGCGGCCACCAACAATGTCGACCCGGCCACCAACTACCGCGAGCTCTCGCTGGAGCAGCGCCAGTCTCTGAGCGGTCTGAGCGACCGCGAGCGCGGCATCTTGCACCTCTGGGGCATCCAGATGACCTCGGGCGGCAAACAGGACGGCGGCATCTACCTCAACGTGATGGCCAACCCCGACCAGTTCCAGGCGGCCGAGGTCGAGCTGGCTCGCGAGCTGGCCGCGCGCGATCACGCCCAGTACGGGGGTGTGACCGGGAAGGCCCTGGATCAAGAGTTCTTCGGCGTCTACCAGAAGGTCACCGGACAGGACATCAGCCAGCGCTACGGCAACTCACCCGTGAACTTCGCCCAGGGCCCGGTCAACATGGACAATCGTCTGACCGGCAACAATGGGATGAGCGGCTTCGAAAACGCGGTAATCCGCCTCTGGGGCCACGATCCGCTCTTCAACGGCGGCAAGATCGACGGCTCAGTGCTCTCCTACACCCTGGACAGCCCCAACGCGCTGGATGCCGGTCTCAACAAGGCTGACGTGCAGGCGCTGTTGACCGCCGACCTCTCTTCCGACGGCCTGCGCAACGGCGACTCGCTCGAGGGCGCCTTCGCGGGAGTGCTCGACAAGCTTTATCTGGGCGGACCAGGCACCAGCGCCCAGGCGGTGCTGAGCGCGGCCGAGCAGAAAGCCTCCGAAGTTCGGCCTTTCATGACGAGCTTCCCGGCCGGAGGCGACCCCAATCGCTACCAGTTCATGGTCTCTCAGCTCGGGCCCGAGCTCGGGCAGTTCGACGCCAGCCTCAACGAGCTGTCCGGCCTGGCCAACGTGGTCCCGCAGTATGGCAACCTGGATGGCCGCTTCGAGAACGGCCTGTTCATGCGCCGTCCTCTCGATCAAGGCGAGTTTGCCAGCTACAATGCCGCCCAGATCGCCGGCGGAGCGCTCAACGGAGCCACCAGCATCTTCCAGCGCGACGCCATCCCCGGCACGCGCTACGCCCAGGCCCAGGATCCGACCCTTTTCCACTCCGCCACAGCACGCATGTATGCTTATCAGTTCGCGTCCTACGCCAACGGCTACGATCCGCTTACCCCGGCGGGGATGGCCGATGGAGCACGCGCCTTCGAGACAATGGCCCCGGACGCACGCGTCTTCATGCAGGTCGCCTCGGTCTACAAGGGCAACCTGCTCGGCGGTCCGGACAACTATGACAACCCCACCCTGCGCAACATGCTGCTGAGCAAGGGCCTGACCGAGCTCGCCAACAAGCCCGGCGTAGGACTGACCGACGTGCAGACCATCGGGGCCGTCAGCGCGGCCCTGAACTCGGGCCAGGTGACCCTCAACGATGTCATAGCCAGCGGCTCGATTCAGGACATGCCCCGTTATCGCCAGGTGATCGACTACGTGGTGGGCGGGCAGTTCAACCAGGATCTGGGTCGCTACGACGCGCTGCCCATCTATGGCTCGGCCCCGGGGCAACTGGGTGGGTCGGCCGGTAGCGCCAGCCAGGGAACCGATTTCCAGACCGGCCAGGGACTGGCCGGCCTGTACGAGAATGCTCCCACGAATCCTTATCAGGCTCAGGTCGACCAGTTCCGTCAGAATCCCATGGTCTCGGGCTTCTACGCAATGCTCGACCTGAACGGCGACGGCCGCGTCTTCGGTCCCGAAACCGCGTCCGCCGTCTCGAGCCTGAGCGACATCGTGAACCTGATGCTGGCGGGCGCCCAACCGGGTCCCAACGCACCGGCGGCGGTGCAGCAGTTCTTCAGCGCTCACGACCTCGACCGGGATGGTCTCTACGGCGTAGACGAGATCCGCACGGCTCTGCGCGACCTGCGGCCCGTCATCGACAGCGTCAAGCTCGACCAGTTTAATAACCCCGCCAACGTCGGCCGTCCGGTCCAGGTTGGATCGGCTCAACTCGACCCTGCCCAGGCAAGTCGCATCGCGAAGTGCCCGGTGCTCGGTCAGCAGATGCAGGCCGGCGGAGGCGCCCAGGTCTAAAACGGCAGAAAGGGAGACAACGTATGCCTCAAATCGGTGGTGGTGCTTATGGTGGTGGAGGAGGAATCAACCCGTACGGTGGCGGCTTCGGCGTACCTGCGGGCAACGTGCTCGGTGGCGGCTATCCAGCCAGCCCCGGACTCCTCGGCGGTGGTGCGATTCAGGGCGGCGGATTCGGTCAACCAGCCGGGTTGCTGCCTCTGATCCAAATCCTGATCCAGGCTTTGCAGCAACTCTCCAACGGTTACGCCGGCTTCGCCGGCGGTGCTCCTCAGCAGTTCCGCCCGCTGGGCGGGGCTGGGAACGCCGGTAATGCTGGGAACGCCGGTAATGCTGGGAACGCCGGTAATGCTGGGAACGCCGGTAATGCTGGGAACGCCGGGAATGCCGGTAATGCTGGGAACGCCGGTAATGCTGGGAACGCCGGGAATGCCGGTAATGCTGGCAACGCTGGCAATGCTGGGAACGCCGGGAACGCCGGTGGCGCCGGTGGCGCTTACGGCGGCGGCGGTGGCGCGGGCGCGATGCGTGTCGGCGGAGGCGGTGGCGCCTACGGCGGCGGAGGCGGCGCCCCGGTCGGCGGTGGCGGTGGCGCCTACGGCGGCGGCGGTGGTGCGGTGGGTGGTGGCGGTGGAGCCTACGGCGGTGGCGGAGCCACCGGCGGGTTCGGCAACACCGGCACGGGCTTCCGCTTCCAGAACAGCACCCTGGCAGGCCTGCAGCGTTACATCGACGCGGTGGACCAGAACGGCAACGTCAACCAGGGCAAGATCACTGCCAACGGCAAGGTATCCACGGGCGAAGCTCGCGCCAGCATCGTGGAAGGCTATGCGGCCGAGTTCTACGCAGGCGGACGCCTCGAGAACGCGGGCGACATGCAGCGCAACCTGAATGTGATCTACCAGGATCTCAATTCGGGCAACCCGGGCGCCCAGCAAGCCGCGACGTTCGCCCTGGTAGCCTCTCGCTTCAAGAACGCGGGCGGCAACTACAACAACGCCCAGCTCAAGAAGGTGCTGGAAGCGACCGGCAACAAGGACCTGGCTGGCGGTGGCGGCGTGGGCGATAAGGACGTGCAGACCCTGGGCGCCATCTCGGCGGCGCTCAAGCGTGGCACCCTGCAGCTTGGCCAGGTCTTCGGCCAGGACGGCAAGGACGTGCTCGGCGGCAACTCCATCACGGCCGGCGACAAGCAGAAGTATGACCGGGCCATCGAAGCCATCCAGCTCGGTGACCTGCAGAGCAACATCGAGAAGAATCGTCCCACCGGCGGAACGGTGCGTCCGGGTGGCGGCGGTGGCGCCTACGGTGGCGGACCGGTCGGCGGCGGCAACCCGCTGGGCTTCCCGCAGATGGGCGGCGGTGCCCAGAACCCGATGCAGCTGATCTACGCCGTGATCAACCAGCTCCTGTCCACCATGATGGGCGGCATGGGCGGCTTCGGCGGCTTTGGCATGAACCCGCTGATGGGCTTCGGCGGCGGTGGCTTCGGCGGCTTCGGCGGCGGCGGCTTCGGCCAGCCGGTCGGCCTGGGCGGCTTCGGCTTCGGCGGCGGCTTCGGTGGGCTCGACTCCATCCGCAGCTTCGTGAATGGCGGCGGCGGCGGCATCGGCAACGCCGGGAACGCCGGCAATGCCGGGAACGCTGGCAACGCTGGCAACGCTGGCAACGCTGGCAACGCCGGCAACGCCGGCAACGCCGGCAACGCTGGCAACGCCGGCAACGCTGGCAACGCCGGCAACGCTGGCAACGCCGGGAACGCCGGCAACGCTGGCAACGCTGGCAACGCCGGCAACGCCGGGAACGCTGGCAACGCTGGGAACGCTGGCAACGCCGGGAACGCTGGCAACGCCGGCAACGCCGGCAACGCTGGCAACGCCGGCAACGCTGGCAATGCCGGGAACGCTGGCAATGCCGGTGGCGCCTACGGTGGCGGCGGCGGAGCCGGCGCTTATCCGGCTGGCGGATATCCGTATCCGCCGGTGGCCCCTCCTCCCCCTCCGCCTCCCCCCCCTCCGGCCTACTAGGCCAGATGGGCTGACCGAGATGGCTCGCGCGAAAGCGCGGGCCATTTTTCTTTGCTCAACCCGGGGGCTGGTCCCGCGGGTTGACCCCAAGCCATCGATTGTCGAACGCTCAGGCATCGCCCCTGGACGGCGCGGTTCGGCAGGAGTTTCGCCTCCGTGAAAGCCTTCACGGATCGATTTGACGGGCTTTCTTGCTGCGTGTTCGGCAGGTTTTCGTTTCCGGCGGAAAGTCCTTGGGGCTCAAAGCGTCGTCAAGTGCAGTGATGAACAAACAGACTTCTCTCGGTCGATGGGTTTCTGGTCGTGCCTTACCCATGGCCGACCTTGGCCCCACCCTGCCCTGAAAGCTGCTCTGATCGTGAAGGAGATGCCGGGCCTCTGAAGGACAGCCGCCCCGGGCCCGGAAGCGTCGAGGTTAGATGCTAGGCGTATGGCTCCGCATGCTGACCCCCGCCGCTCAGGTCGAGTCGGTCATGGAGATCGACCTCGAATTGCTTGAGCGCCTGGGTGTGCGGGCCCTGTTGCTTGACCTGGACAACACCCTGCTGGCCTGGAACCAGCACGAGTTGACCGAGGAAGTGCGCGAGTGGGTCGCTCTGGCCACCGGGCGGGGCTTCAAGCTCTGCCTGGTGTCCAACGCCACCCCCAAACGGCTGGGAGTGCAGTCGCGAGAGCTTGGTATCCCCTGTGTGCCTTCCGCCCAGAAGCCCCGCCGAAGGGCCCTGCGCAGGGCCCTCAGGCTGCTCGAGGTGCAGCCAGGCCAGGCAGCCATGGTCGGGGATCAGGTCTTTACCGATGTGCTGGCCGGCAACCGGCTCGGGCTCTACACCATCCTGGTCATTCCCCTGCACCTCAAGGAGCAGTGGTGGATGAAGTGGGTGCGCCAGTTGGAGGGGCTGCTCATCTGGTGGCTCCAGCGCTCACGCAACGCGTGGGGCTAACGACCTGACCCTGCGTCTACTCGCGCGTGACGAGATAGCGCCGCACGAGATCACCCCTCGAGACCATGCCCACCAGCTTGCCATCCTCCAGGACCGGGACGTGGCGGACCTTCTCTTCCACCATCAGGTCGGCGACGTTGGCCACGGGCGTGTCCACCGATGTGGTATGAACCGGGGAGGTCATCAGCTCCTTGACCAGCACGGCCGTGATCTTTCTCAACGTCTCATCGAGAGACTCTCCTCCCGGCAGAGGAATGACCGCGCCCAGGATGCTCAACACAGGCGGGTAATGAGGGTGGGCCACCCGCACCAGCAGATCACTCTCGGTCAGAATACCACAGGGCGCGTCCTCTTCGTCTACCACCACCACCGCGCCAAGGTTGTGCTCGGCCATCAACCGGACGGCCTCGCCCACGCTGGCCTCGGGGCCCACCCGGATGACCGGGTGGCTCATGATGTCGCGGGCCACCATCCTCAGGGCTGCGCTTGGACCGGCACCACCTTGCCGTTGATGTTGATCTGGTAGTCTTCGGTCTTCCTGGACGGAGTCACGGTGAGGTCGGACACCTTGGACCCGGCAGCGATCTTGCGCACCTGGGCCTCTGCCCGAGCAGCGTCGCGCTCGTTATAAACCGCGTTGGGCGAGTAGCCCGGCCAGTAAACGGTATCGTTGACAGAGCGGTTGACCCAAATTGCGCCTTCGGAATTGAGAAACTGCATCTCGAAGTCGTTCAGCCTCGGGTCAACCTCGGTGGCGGCGGAAGGTTTGCTCTGCTCAGTCTGCGCCCCCACCGGAGCGCTGGCCAGCGCTCCCACCACAGCCAACAGGATCAGAGTCTTCAACATGTGTATATTTCCTCCATGTGCCTCAATCGGCTTTCTCTTCGGGAAGGCCGCGTCCCTGCGCATGGTTCAAAAGGCTGGCGAGCAGCGTGCCCTGCTCGACCGCGTCAGCCAGGGCGTTGTGAGCGTTGGGATTGTGGGGCTTGGGAATGCCTGCTCGGCGCATGGCCCGGCTCAGGTCCTTGCGTGAGCAGCCGAGCAAGCCCAGGGCGTAGCTGGCGATGTCAAAGCCACTGTGGCCCAGCGGATTTCGACCAAGGAATTTCTGGCAATACCAGCCCACGTAGGGCAGATCGAAGCTGGACGGCCAGGCAGCCCCAACGGCCTGCCCGTAACGCTTCTCAAGGCCAGCGTAATAGGCTGCAAAGCGCTCCATTGCCAGAGCCGGAGCCAGGCCGTGCTCGGAGAGATAATCACAGCTCAGACCATGCACGGCCGTCGCTTCAGCCATCTCGCCAGCCCCGGCCAGGGGTTTGAGCTCGACATAGAACTCCGATCCCTCCGCCAGCTTCCAGATACCCTGACACACCACCGCCACCGCGCCTACGCTGACCAGGCTGAAGAGGCCCGGGAACGGGCCGGAGGCCTCCACGTCCAGACTCAGATAGAACATCGGTCGGCCTTCTCAGCTGACAGGAGGAGTCCTGGCAGCTGAGAAGCAGGCCTGACCATGCAGATCACGACCTTCCATCAATCGCTGTCCGAGCTGAAGACCGAGTTGCTCGTGCTCGTGCTCGACCCCAACGAGAGGCTTTTCGACCTGGAGCACCCCTCGCTTGAAAGCCGTTTACGCGAAATTCAGTCGGGCTTCGAGCAAGAGCGGATCAGCCGCGAAGTGCTCTTCGAGCTCGAAGGCGTGGGCCCCGTCGTGGTCTTCTCGACCCTCACCGAAAAAGCGTTCAGCCTCTGGGAGAACCTGAAGACCTTCACCGCCCGAGCCCTGCGCCTGGCGGCCGAGACCGGCCGGCGCAAGGTGACGGTTGCCCTGAACAGCCCCGAGTTGGCGGGCCGCTGCGTGGAGGGGGCATTCCTGGGCACCTATGCCTTCGAGACCTATCGCCGCGAGCCGAAGAAGCGCTTTGAGGACTTCACTCTCGAACTGATGGTGCCAGCCTCCGAGGACCTCGGGGGACGCCTGGAGGCCGCCCGAACCATCGCCGAGGCGGTCAACCTGGCCCGCGACCTTTCCAACGAGCCAGCCAACACCCTCGTCCCTGAGACTCTTGCCCGGCGTGCCCAGGACATCGCCGACCGTCACGGCCTGGAATGCGAGATATGGCGAGAGGATGAACTGGCCGCCCAGCGCTGCACAGGGCTACTGGCGGTGGGGGCTGGCTCGCAGCAAGCCCCACGAATGATTCGGCTAGCCCGGCCGGTGGAGGGCTCGGCCCACCACCTGGTGCTGGTTGGAAAGGGGGTGACCTTTGACTCCGGCGGAGTTTCCATCAAGCCCGCCGCGGGGATGGAAATGATGAAGGGTGACATGTCCGGGGCAGCGGCGGTAATGGGAGCCATGGAGGCACTCGGTAAGCTGGGTGCCCCCGTCAGCGTCACAGCCCTGATTTGCGCGGCCGAGAACCTGCTCGACGGGAAGGCCCAGCGTCCTGGCGACATCCTGGTCTATCCCAACGGCAAGTCCGTTCAGGTCGAGAACACCGATGCGGAAGGCCGGCTGATCCTGGCTGACGGGTTGATCCGATGCGGCGCCCTGAAGGCAACTCACGTCCTCGACCTGGCCACTCTCACGGGAGCCTGCGTCCGAGCGCTGGGGCCATCTTTCACCGGCCTCATGGGCAATGCCCGCGAGTTGGTCAACGCCGTCACTCGGGCCGGGGGCAATCACGGAGAGTCGTATTGGAAGCTCCCGCTGCCCATGGAGTACAAAGAGATGCTCAAGTGCTCGGTGGCCGACCTGAACAACGTGGGCGGTCAGTACGGCGGGGCCATTACCGCGGGCCTCTTCTTGCAAGAGTTCGTGCCCGAGAAAGTAGCCTGGGCCCACCTCGACATCGCGGGCACATTCTGGCGCGAGAAACCCTGGAAGTATTTCCAGGAGGGACCCACCGGGGTTGGAGTGCGGACCCTGGTGGAGCTCGCCCGAAATTGGCCCGATTACATCAGCGGTTGACGGCGGTACCCTTGAGCTCGTCGATGCGGTCGAGGTGGAAGACGGTCTCCAGGGGCACGACCTCCATCCAGTTGTCGGCGATGAACTGATTGAGCTCAAGGGTGAAGGGATCGCTGGTCGAGGCGGCCTGCTCCATCACCTTGTCCATGCTCTCGGCCTTGGTATAAAAGAGCAGGTAGTCGTCGGTATAGACCCGCTCGAAAAAGGCCGACTCGATCACCATGGTCTCACGCCGCATGGCCGCCAGAGCCTCAGGTCGCTTGGTCAAGCCCTTCAGCCATTCGAGCACCTGGGCGGTGCAACCGGGCCGAATCTTGATACGCAAGAGTTGGCTGTGATACTTGTCTTCGAAGGCCACGATAGTTGTGCTCCTTTGCCGTTTCCCCGCCATGCCAGGCTTCCTCGAAGTCCGGGCGCAGTCCTTCGCGGGCACGGGAAACCGGCCGGCGGAAGCGAACCTCCCTTCCCATGCGATTCTGGACCCTGATTTTGGCCCTGCTTCTCCTGGCCGCGGCTCCGCTGCCCGAGGGGCGCCTATCGCTCGATCTGCAGCGCCAACTGGCAGGCCCGGTCAATCTGTGCCTGGCTCCCCACAGCCTGGCCGATGCACTGCTCATGGTCGGCGAGGGCGCCGAGGGAGCCACCCGGCAGGAATTCGAGGCCCTGCTCGGCCCCCTGGACGGGCCGGCCGCTCGCTCCCGCAATCTGAGCCTGCCGGTCGTCACCGCCACCCGTCTCTGGGTGGACAAAGCCTTCCCCGTCCTGCCTTCCTACCAGGCGTTCTGCACGGAAAACTTTCGAGCCGAGGCTGGACAGGTGGACTTCCGCCAGCCTTTGAAGGCCATCGAGGAGATCAACCGCTGGGTGGCCCTGCAAACCGAAGGCAAGATCGAGAAGCTGCTCAACCCGGACTCGATCGAAGCCAACACCGTGCTGGTGCTGACCAACGCCACGACGCTCAAGGCGCTCTGGAAGCTCCCCTTCAACCCCCAGTCCACCTTCGAGGCCGACTTCCACCCCGATGGCTCCCCCGCCGTGAGGGTCTCGCTGATGAGCCGCACCGGTCCTTTTCCTCTCCTGGTGGAGCCAGGCGTCGAGGTCCTGGAGATGCCCTACGAAGGTGAATTGAGCCTGATCGTCGTGCTGCCGCCTGCGGGGCAGATAGGCCAGCTCCAGAAAGAACTGACAGCGCAGCAACTTGACGACTGGTTGGGTCGTCTCAAAGCAGACGAAGAAGAGAGCGTCCACGTATTCTTTCCCCGCATCGAGGTGCGCACCGACTCGTTGCAGCTCAAGACACCGCTGGAGAATATGGGTCTCCGGCTTGCCTTCAGCCAGCGTTCCGACTTCTCGCGGTTGAGCCCGGATGGCGATCAGGTCTATCTGAGCAAGGTCATCCAGTCCACCTTCATTCGCTTCGACGAGGCCGGCACCGAGGCGACCGCCGCCACCGCCGTGGTGGCCAACCTGCGCAACGGAGCCGCGAGAGAGTTTCGAGTCGACCGACCCTTCCTGTTCTTCCTGGTGCATCGCCCTACGAGCATGGTTCTCTTCTCAGGCCGGGTGGTAAACCCCCGGGCCTCGACGCCTTGACCGTCAACGGGCCAGCTTCACCGTCCGCTCGAGCCGTCCGGCCAGGCGCCCTTTGTCGTCATACACCAGAACCTCCAGCCTGTGCGCTCCAGGCTCAAGGCCGGTCAGCTTCCAGCGAGGGCGGTCACTGACCAGCTTTCCGTCCACCCGCAAGAAAACGCGCGGGCGCGACACATAACTGCGAGCCCAGATCAGCACCGCCTGGCCAGTTGACAGGCCCTGGCCCGACTCGAGCTTCACCGCCACGACCGGGCTGGCCGATTGGCCCGCGGCCAGGAAGTGAGGCTGCCGAATGGTGGCTCGATAGGCCTCGAGCACTTCGCGGGGCTCGCTCACCAGGTAGTTGTTCAACTGCCGGCCCGGCCGGGCGTGAACCAGGTTGTTGCAGTCATACCAGCTCACCAGTTTCACCCGGGGATAGCGAGTGGGCAGGCTCTCATACAGCTGGCGCATCTTGTCCACGGCAAAATCAGAGCGGATCGCCGGGCTCAAGGCGGACTGGTGACTGGCCGCGTACTCTCCGATGGCGATGGGCTTTCGAGTTGAGAACTTGCGATAGACCGGGTCGAGCAGGTCGATGGGATTAACCTGCTCCCCCGTTCGCGCGGGGTCATTATCCAGGAACAGCACGCTGTAAAGGTTCACGCCCACCCAGTCAACGGCATCGTCGCCTGGGTAATATTCCTCCAAGCCCGTTACCGGCACGCTATTGGGACACCAGATCAGAGCCGCTCGCGGGGCTCTGCGAAAGGCCTGATAGACGGTGCGGAAGGCTCGACGATAAGCCCGCGGATCCCCGTGATAGCGAGTCCACTCTCCATTCATCTCGCCGGCAAAGCGAATGAAAACCGGCCAGTCCAGCAGAGCGACCTGGTCCACGAAACCCTGAAGATAAGCGTCGTCTTGCACCTGCTCGAGGCCGGAGGGCTCCCAGGCGATGTGGGGGATGGCACCGTTTTGTTTGACCTTCTGAGCCCACTCGGTCGGGAAGGGCTGACCGTAGGCTCGATACATAAAAAAGCTGGAGTGCCTCTTGCCGGTCAGCTCGTTGAAACTCGGGATGTCGCCGTGCCGCTGGCTGGCCAGCACTTCCGAGGGCAGGTTGTCGTCGCGGTCGATGAACGCCCCCAGATAGCAGCCGCTGGTTGGCTCGAGGCGGGCCGTCCCCTGAGCCACGGGGGCTGGTCGCTCCACGTAGAGCTCGATCTGAGTTGCGTAGCGAGCTGACTTCAACTCCTCGGCCCGGGCTGCGTGCACATCGCCGGTCCGCCGGTAGATCTCCGCTTCCTCGCGGTAAGCCTGGCTGGCCAGAGCATAGTGCTCTGCCTGAGCGGCCGCGTCCGCGAGTTGGCGCCAGTCGTAGGCGGTGTTGGAGGCCCGGGCGACATCCTGGAGGCGCAAGAGGCGCGCGGGCAGGGCCTGGCCCAGTCGATCCGGGCCGGGCAACTTGAGGAGCCCCGCCGGAGTGACCGCTGCGAAGGGGTCAGCGTCGAGGTCGACCCGAGCGCTGAAAGGAGCCGCGCCGGATGGCGTAGCGCTGGCGGGGGCCGCGGGCTGCGGTGAGCCACCCACTGACACCGGCTGAGGCGACGGTCGATTGGAGGGCGATACGAGCGCTACCGAGGACTCGGGAGCGAGAGGCTCGCTCCACCAGGCCCGCAGCAAGAAAAAACCAAGAACCAGCAGCACCAGGCAGCCCAGCGCGGTGCAGCCCTTCTCCACGGCTCAGGCAGCCTGGACGCGGAACGTGAACTGATCGCTAACCTCCTCGGCGTAGCGGGCCAGAACGAAGGTCTTTCCGTGGGCTTGAAAGCCCCGGAAGCGCTCGAAGATCTCCCACAGGGAGAACTTCTGCAGGTGGGTCACGGGCGGGCAGTAGCTGTCCGGGGGGACCTCGGTGTAAAGCAGGGCCCCGGGGCGGCCCACTCGCAGCACCTCGGCCAGGGCCCGGTCGAGAGTGGGATCGGTGAGGTGCTCGAAGATGTCGAAGGCCAACAGGAAGTCGAAGAAGTCATCGGCATAGGGCAGTGCGGTGACGTCGGCCCGGGTGGTGTGGACGTTCTGGCGACCCGAGGCCCGGGCGAGGTTGGCCAGCCGCGCCAGGCCGCCCTCAGTGAGGTCACAGCCGTGCACCTCCAAATCCTCGCGCAGGGACAGGGTGGCCCGTCCCCAGCCACAGGCCAGGTCGCATCCACGGGCGGGCAGGGTCAACTCGGGCATCAGGTAGAGCTCGGGAAAGGTGCGCCGCAGCGAGACTTGCCAGTATGGACGGACCCCGGGCAAGGGCAGCTCCATGCGCCCGGCCAGGTCGGCCGGTGTGCGCACCGGCGGCAGCAGGAAGGGGCGCAGGTCGGTGTTCTCAGGAGGCGAGAAGCCCAGCGCATAGATGGGAAAAAGTGGACTGGCCCAGATGGCCCCTGTCTGCTCGTCCCGGTCGGGGGTGAGCCCGGGCAGGATGCCGTGGGCCTCCCAGTCGAGGGCCGCTCGCCGGAGCTCGGGCTCCGGGAAGCCCTGCAAGTAGTCGAGATAGGCCTGGCGCATGACCTGCTCGGGGATGGCGAAGTAGATGCTGACCACCCGCACAAAGGATTCCAGCCCAGGATGGTCTTTCTCGAGCCGGCTGAGGAGGTCCACGAGAAGCCTGGTTCGCCCGGGTGGGGCCCAGCCCTCCCAGGCGCCTGGTCAGGCCGCCGCGCTCAGGCAGGTAGTGCATCGTCCGAGTCAGTCCGTCCCTCCCCTTGAATAAAACCGCCGAGCGCGCCGAGAGCGCGGACAGCCCCCTCTGGAGGCCGCGCTCTCCGCGAGCTCTGCGGTTCAAAAGGAGTAGGTGCCAAAAGCTGCTCGCACCGGGGCGGCAACCCCCGGCGGCAGGCGGTCGGCGGCCCGATCTCCGTTGGAGTCGCGACAGCTCGGGTCAGCGCCCCGCGAGAGCAACAACAGGGCCAGCTCAGGACACAGATCGGCCACCTCGCCGGCCCGGTGCAGGGGCCTTTGATCACAGGCACCCACGTGCTCGAGGTCAGCCCCCGCCTCGAGCAAGACGGTCAGCACCTCAAGCCGTCGCTCCTCCTCGCGAGCATAGTCGACCGGGGGCGGGGTGACGCCCGCCTGCTGCTGCTCGGCCCACGAGCGCGAGAGGGTGGCGAAATGAGGCGAGACCACCTGCAGGGCGTGAAAAAGCGGCGTAAAGCCCAGCTCGTCGGTCGCATCCACCTCCAGACCGGCCTCCAGCAAACGGCGGGCCGTGGCCGCGCAACCGGCTCCGCAGGCCAGGTGCAAGAGGCTGCGCTGCTGGCGATCGCGCACCGACGGGTCGGCTCCGCGCGCGAGCAAGAGGTCGACCGTATCCACTTTGCCGCGCGAGCAGGCCACCCCCAGCGGGGTCTCCTCAGCCAGATTGCGGGCCTCCAGCTCGGCACCGCGCTCGAGCAAAAACTCGATCACGTCTCGATAGCCGAACCAACAGGCCAGGTGCAAAGCCGTGTTATCGCTCGAGGAGCGCCAGGAGAGGCCTTCAGGGCTCTTCTCAAGCAAGCGCTGGGCGGCCGGGCGGTTGGACCGGGCCATGATCAAGAGGCGCATCACCTCATCCATCGACCATCTCCTTGAGCTGGGAGTTGCTTCTGCGCTTCCAGATGAAGCCGTCCAGAAGGTAGTGGGTCAGCTGGGGGACGGCCAGCAAGGGCACCAGCAGCTCGGCCGGGGCCCCTGTCCAGGCTCCCCCGAAGAGCCAGCCACGCTCGTGCCAGACGGCCCGGTCCCAGAACATCTCCTCGGCGTAGGCCAGGGCCCACAGGCTCAGGACAAAGACCGGCAGCGCCCGCCACAGCGGCCAGCGGCGGGGAGGGCTGTGCCAGAACACCAGCACGAAGTAAGGAATTCCGTGGATCAGCACGTTGGTGACCGTGAAGGCGTAGTCGGAGTTGAAGGTGATGATGCCCACATACCAGCAGCAAGCCGTGGTCAGCACCACCATGTCCTTGCCCGGATTGGGATGGCCGGCCAGCCAGAGGCCAACCGAGCGGGTCCAGTAGGCGGCCATCAAGAGCCAGTAGAAGGGCGTGGCCAGAGCCATGACCGCCCCTGGCAGCGAGCCGAAGTCGCCCGGGATGAACCACCAGAAACCGCGCGGCAAATGGCAGTGCCAGTAAATGAGCGGGTAGACGGTGGCGGCGTAGATGGTCAGCGTATCCAGCCAGCGCGGCCAGCCGTCTGGCTCGTGCAGCTTGCGCCGGTAAAGGGCCACCCAGCCGTACTGCTGGCGCACGAAGTGGTAAACGGCCAGGTAGGCCATGGTGCGCCAGAAGACGGCCGGTCCGAAGGAGTAGAGCACCACCCCGCCCAGCAAGCAACCTAGCGGCGTGGCCACATACAGCACCGGCCGGCGCGAGAGCTCGCGCGGATCGAAGTAGGTGCGAAAGCCGGTGGCCCAGACGTGGGCCACGTCCACCAGCAGCACGGCGCTGATCCAGGCCCAGTCGGGAGTGTCGCCCTGCTCCAGCAGGCCCAGCTTCCAACCAACCGCCAGGGCCATAAAGGCCAGCAGGGCGCTGCCCATGAAGGCAGCCACGTCGATTCGGGGCGAGAAGAGCCACCAGCGCGGAGTGGTCGAGGTGGTGACGGTCATCCGGCCAGGAGCTCCCGGGCCCGCTGCTGATCGGGACTGGCTTCGTCCTTGAGGCCGGCCAGCACGCTCTGCAACAGGTCGCGCGCCACCGCGTGGCCACCAGCCTGCTGCCAGAGGGCGCCCAGCGAGCAGGCGGCCCGCAGCTCGAGACTGCGCTCGCCCAGCTCGCGGGCCACCTGCAGGGCCCGATCGTAGGCCGCCTCCACCCGGGTGGTGCTGGCGCCGCTTCGAGCCAGCAGGTCGCCCTGCAGGCGGTAAAGCTCGCTCTCCCACCAGCGCTCCTGACTGCAGGCGGCCAGGCCCCTGGCCAGCACCTCCAGGCCGCCCGCCGGATTGCCGCCCAGGGCCTGAAGCTGGGCCAGCACGCCCACAAACCACGTGTGGCCGAGCTGGGCGCCGGTGGCAGAGACCACCTGCAGCCCCTGTGCGATCCGGGCGGCGCCTGCAGCCGGGTCGGGGCCCTGCAGATCGCAACAACCTTCCATCGCCACCGCCAGGCCATGCCAGAACGGAAAGGCTTGCTCGCCGGCCAGCGCGGCCAGCTCGCTCACCAGCTGGCGGGCCCGCTCCAGGTAGCCCCGGTGGTATTGCAGCCAGACGTAGAAGAACAGGACGTGGGCCAGGGTATGGGGATGGCTCTGCTGGCGAGCCAGGGCCAGGGCCTGCTCGGCTCGTTCCTGCGCCTGCTCGCTTTCGCCCTGCAGCCACAGGGCCATGGCCAGATAGGAGAGCGAGCAAACGGCCGGGTCGGACTGAAAGTACTCGTAGGCCAGACCGCGATGCTGCTCGGGACGATAGCGGCCCACCGCCTCCTCAAGGTGCTTGCGGCAGCTCTCGAGCTCTCCCTGGTAGAAGGCAGTCTGACCAGCGGCGGCGTGGGCCACGATGGCCAGCCGGTCATCGCCCGCCCCGGCGGCCAGTCGCAGCAACTGGCCCGAGAGCTCGCTGGCCTGGTCGAGCTCGGCCCGGACCAGGTAGTAGACCCACAACCCGCCCAGCACCTCGAACAGCCCTGGCCCGTCACCCATGCGACGACACAGTTCGCGGGCCCGGGAGTAATTCTCGGCCACCTCGGGAGCCGCATAGCCGCGCAGGGGGATGTGGGCCGAGGCCAGCCCCACCAGCGCCCCCAGCTCGACCTCGTAGCGTCGGGGCATGGTTTCGAGCAGGCCCAGGGCCTGGCGAAAGTGCGCGATGGCCTCCTGGTTGGCCGAGGCCTGCAGGGCCCGCTGGCCGGCCCGGCTCCAGCACTCCAGGGCTCGCTCCAACTGGGCGCCGCGCGTGTAGTGGTAAGCCAGCACCTCGGGCTGACTCTCGGCCAGCTCGGGAAAGTAAGTCTGCAGGGTATCGGCCAGCTTCAAATGGCACTCCTGGCGCACCGACTTGAGCAAAGAGCCGTAGGCGGCCTGCTGCAGCATACCGTGGGAGAAAGCGTAGGCAAGCTCGAGCTGTAGCAGTACCTCCTCGCGTACGAGACGCTCGAGGTGGGCCTCCAGGGTGGAGCGGCTCAGGCCGGTGTAGCGCTCGAGCAGCTCGGCGGCAAAATACGGGCCCACCACCGAGGCCTTCTGGGCCAGATCTTTGGAGGGCCCGGCCCGGTCCAGGTGGGCGGTGAGAAAGTCCTGCAAAGTGACGGGAATGCCCAGCTCATCGAGCGAGCCGGTGAGCCGCCAGCAGTCTTCTTCCTCCACCAGAACGATGGACTCCAGGGCCAGGTGGGCGCACTCTTGCAAGAAGAGAGGAATACCCTCACAGCGCTCGATCAATCGCTCGACCACCTCGGCGGGAAGGGGCTTGTCGGTCAGGGCCGCCACCAGCTCGTGAGACTGCTCGCGAGTCAACCGCTGCAGCTCCAGGCCGAGCGGATTGTGCCAGTCCTGACAGTCGCCCACGGCCACCAGCAGGATGCGGGTCTCGTCCAGCGAGGCCGACAACAGACGCAGGAGCTCGCGCGTGGACGGGTCGGCCAGGAACAGATCCTCCACCGCGAACAAGGTAGGCCGCTGGCTGCCCATGCTGCGGAACAGGTCGATCAGAGCCTGCAGGGTCAGAAGGCGCAGAGCCTGCGGCTGGAGGTTGGGCAGGCAGACTCCGGTCGGCAGCCTCAAATCGAGCAGGCGGGCCAGCAGGGCGGCGGTCCGCTCTGACAGCCCGGGAGCCTTGCGGGCCAGGCCTTCCAGCATTCGTGGGAAGCGTTCCTCCTCGGACAATCGGGCCAGGCGGAACTCACGCTCGAGCAGGTCGATCACGGGCGCAAACGAGCTGGTGGAGAACTCGGGCGAGCAGTACAGCGAGAGCACGTAGTTCTCGCGCCCCACCAGGTGGTCCTTGAGCCACTGCACCAGACGCGTCTTGCCAACCCCCGGTCCGCCCGTAATGCAAACCGAGCGAGCGCCCTGCTGCCAGAGCTCGAGTAGCCGCTGTTGCTCCCTCTGGCGGCCCACCAGCGGCAGGCGCGAGCGACGCTGGCGCACGGCCGAGCGCCATTCGGCCGGCTGCAGCTCGCGCACGGCCCGGTAGGCCCGGAAGGGACGCGAAAGCCCCTTGAGCGCGAGCACGCCCAGGTCTTCCCACTCCACCCGATCCTCGGCCAGCGTCCAGGTGGCCCGGCTGGCCACCACCGTGTTGGGCTCGGCGGCCGACTGCAAACGGGCGGCCACATTGGGGGTCTCGCCCATGGCCAGGTTCTCGCGGTGCTCGCCGGCCCCCATCTCGCCAACCACCACCATGCCGGTGTGCAGTCCTACCCGCACGGCAAGACCCTGGGCTTGCATGCGGGCCACGATGCCGCGAGCAGCCCGCACCGCCCGCAAGGCGTCGTCGGGGTGGGCCTGGGGATAGCCGAAGTAGGCCAGCACGCCATCGCCAAGATACTGGGCGATGGTACCGCCGTGGCCCTCGATCTGATCGGCGCAGACGCCCTGGTAGGCCCGCACCAGCTCGCGCAGCTCTTCAGGGTCAAGCTGCTCCGACAGCGACGTGCTGCCCACCAGATCGCAGAACATGACTGTGATCTGGCGGCGCTCGGCGGCCGGGCGAGAAGGCTCGGAGGCGCCCTCGGGAACAGGGCTGCCGCACTGGCCGCAGAACTTGAACCCGGCAGGGCTTGCAAATCCACACTTGGGGCAGGCCATGGGGGCAGCTTCGGTCAGACGGGAACTTTTTCCCTCGAAAGCCAATTACACCGGACATGAGGTGGATCATCGTGCTGCTATCGATTCTGTTTCTCGAGGCGGGGGGTCACACCCCGAGGCCGGCTCTGGACCTGGAGAAACCCTCGCTAATCGAGGTGGCCGTCTTCTCCATGGGCTGATTCTGGGGCCCCGACTCCCGGTTCGGGAGTCTCCCCGGAGTGGTGCGCACCGAGGTGGGCTATGCCGGCGGCCGGGCCGCCAACCCGACCTACGACGACCTTTTCGACCATTCCGAGAGCATCCGCATCAGCTATGATCCCGAAAGGATCCCGTACGCCGACCTGCTGGCCTTGTTCTGGGAAGGCAGCCATGCGACGCGGGCGCCCTATGCCCGCCAGTACCGCTCGGCCATCCTGTGGCAGAACGAGGCCCAGCGCGACCTGGCCCTGAAGACCCTGGAGCAGGAGCAGCAAAGACGCGGCAAGATCCACACCGCGATCGAGCCGCTGGGCACCTTCACGCTGGCCGAGGACTACCACCAGAAGTACTATCTGCGCAACACCCAGGCCCTCTACCGCGAGTTCAAAGCCATCTACCCAAAAGAGCAGGAATTCGTGCTCTCCACCGCAGTGGCTCGGGCCAACGGCTACCTGGGCGGCTACGGCCCTCAGGCTGATCTGCCCCGCCTCGGACTGAGCGAGAATGCCCAACAAATCCTGCGCCAGGTCAAGCCTCGACCCGGATGCGGAGGATAGGTTCCCCCGGGCCTGGAATGGGCCGCCCGTGGAGACCGAACCCCAGCACGAGCACCCGCCCGATACCAGCTGTCACAAGAACAAGCTGGCCTTCGCCCTGGCCGCCAGTGCGGCGGCCGCGGCGTCCTTCTTTTTGTTCCGCTTTCTCAACCGCACTCGGGTCGAGGGGCTGGAGAACATCCCTGACAGCCACCAGAATGTTCTCTACTGCCTGAACCACAACTCCATCCTGGACAACTTCGCCTTCGAGACAGCGGTCTACGTGCCCAAGCTGTTCTTCAAGCCGCAGTACCTGCCAGTGCAGCTGGCCGACCGCAAGACCTTCTTCGGCGAGCCCGGCTCGCGCAAGCTGAAAGACCGCGTGCTGCACCTTCTGGGCAAGCACTTCCTGCGTCACCTCAGGGCCGTGCCGGTGGACCGCAAAAAGGGCGACCTCGGCCAGGTCGACCACTGGGCCGAGCTGGTCAAGAACAACATTGTGGTCGTCTTCCCCGAGGGCACCCGAACTCGCACCGGCCAGATCGGCAAGGGCAAGGCCGGGGTGGGCAAGCTGATCTACCAGGCCCGGCCCACCGTGGTGCCGGTGCGCATGCTGGGCATGCGCGAAGTCATGGGGGTGGGCCGCTTCATCCCGGGCATGTTCCAGACCGTGCGCATCATCATCGGCCAGCAACTCGACCTCTCCAGCCTGCTCGACGCTCCCCTGCCGGACGGTCTCGAGCCCAAGCTGGACTACTACAAGCAGATTTCCGAAACGGTGCTGGACGCCATCCGAGCTCTCCACCCCGAGTGAGAGACCTGGCCGCGGCCGTGGACCGCCTGGCCGCCGGCTCTCTGGTGGCCTTCCCCACCGAGACCGTCTACGGCCTGGGAGCCGACGCGCTGAACGCCTCCGCGGTGCGCAGGGTGTTTCAGGTGAAGGGCCGCCCGGCCACGAACCCCCTCATCGTGCACGTGGCGGATACGGCCATGGCTCGACAGGTGACGGCGGAATGGCCTGAGGAAGCCGAAATCCTGGCCCGAGCCTTCTGGCCCGGACCGCTGACGCTGGTGCTGCCTCGCAGGCCGGATCTGCCCTCCGAGGTGACCGCCGGGGGCGATCTGGTGGCGGTGCGTTGCCCCGACCATCCCGTCACGCTCGAGCTGTTGCGCCGCTTCGGCCGGCCACTGGTGGGCCCCTCGGCCAACCGCAGCGGCCAGGTCTCCCCCACCACAGCCGCCCACGTCGACTTTCCGCCCGAAGAGGTGCTGGTGCTGGACGGCGGGCCCTGTCGAGGCGGCATTGAGTCCACCGTGCTGGCCCTGAGCCCGCCTCGCGTCTTGCGCCCGGGGCTGATCACCCCTCGCCAGCTGGCCAAGGTCTTGGGGCAAGAGGTGCAACTGGCCAGCGGTCCTCAGGCCGCCTCGCCTGGCCAGCTCGAGCGCCACTACGCGCCCCACACCCCGGCCCTGCTGCTGCAGGAGGAAGATTGGCCGGCCGTGCGCTCGCGCCCCGGGCGCATCGCCCTGCTGGCCTGCCAGCCTCTCGAGCCGCCCCCGGACCTGTTTCTTCCGATGCCAATCGACCCCGAGGCCTACGCCGAGAGACTCTATGCCCGCTTGCGCGAGGCCGATGTCGCCGGGGTGGAGCTGATCGCCGTGCTGGCGCCAGTGGGCGAAGATGAGCTTTGGACCGCATTGCGCGATCGCCTGAGTCGGGCCACGGTCAGATACGAAAGACCCTGACCGGGTCGGCGAAGCCCTTGACCAGCTCTTCAGAGGCCTCCCCCGAGCAGCCGAGCAGGGCCTGGCTCGACTGGCTCAGCACGATCTCGCCTGGCCCGGCCTGGGCGCACAGGCGAGCGGCCAGGTTGGTGGAGGCGCCGATGGCGGCGTACTGCATGAAGGAGTCGTCTCCGATGTTGCCCACGAAGGCGCGGCCGGTGTTGATGCCGATGCCCACTTGGAAAGGCAGCTGAGATTGCAGCACCGTCCGGCGCATGGCCCGAGCGGAAGCCAGAGCCCTCTCCACCTGTTGCGGCCCCTCCATGGCCAGGGGAGCGCCCCAAACGGCCATCAGCGCATCCCCAATGTACTTCTCGAGGGTGCCGCCATGGCTGAACACGATGCGCACCATCTCAGGGAAATAGCCGTTCAGGAGAGCGGCGACCTCACCCGGGGGCATCCGGCAGGACAGCTCGGTGAAGTTGCGGATGTCGCAGAACAAGATGGTCACTTCTCGCTCGCTGCCACCCAGGGCAGCCGCTTCGGGCCGGGCCAGCATCTCCTCCACCGTGCTGGGCGGCAAGAAGCGCTGCAGGCGCGAGCGGGCCACGGCCTCGTGCTGGATGCGCTCGGACAACAGGGCATTCTCCACGGCCACGGCGGCGTGAGACGCGAAGGCGGAGAAGAAAGTCAGGTCCTCTTCGTTGAAGCCTTTGAGCTGGCTCTGAGCATCGGCGTAGAGCACTCCCAGCAGGCTGTGGGCCGTCTTGAGCGGAAAGCAGAGGCAGGTTCGGATCTGGTGGCTCTTGACGCTGCGGGCCTGACCGAACTCCGAGTCGTAGAGAGCGTCTTGAATGCGCAGTCCCTGCTGTGTGCCGAGCACTTTACCGATCACCGTGCCGCTCAGTTGAGGACTCTCTTCCCCGCTGTCCTGGCCGTAGCGCGTGCGCCAGGCCTGGCGCACGAAAACGGGCTCGCCCTGGAAGGGTTGCCTGAGGATGCGAAGGGCCGCCCGGTCAAAGGGCAAGAGCTCGAGCAACAGGCGCAAGATCTGATCCAGGCGCACCTCGAGCTGCTCGGGACGGCTCAGCTCGGTAGCCACCTCGAGCAAGACCTGCAGATGGCCGGCGCGGGTGACCTCTCGCTCGGGCAGCGACTCCTGGGAAAGCTGCACGCCCAGCTCTGAGCCGCGCTTCTCGGTGGGAGGAAGGAAGCTGAGCTGATCGCCCTCGCGCAAGAGAGCCCGCGAGATGCGCCGGCCGTTGAGCCAGGTGCCCGTGGGGGTGTCCAGGTCAATCAGGTAGGTTCCCTTGGGGGTCAGCTCGACCCGGGCGTGAAATGCCTCTCCCTGCTCGAGCACGAGGTCACACGCCGGATCGGTGCCCAGGGATACCCAGGCTCGGTCCAGCAGGCACGTGCTGGGGCCCTCCAGGCGGGGCTCGGGAGTGGCGCGGTAGCGATAAGCTGCCATCAGCCTGCTCTCCTCAGGGTCGCTCGATGACCCCCTGAAACCAGGTGTAGCGGGGATACTCGGGCGCGAGATCGGCGTGGCGTCCCTGGCACCAGAAGGTGTAACCGTCCGGGGGAGTGGCCCCCGTGGACTCGATGCGATAGGCCTGATTGTTCGTGGGACAGGCGGGGAGGACCTTGAGGTAGTTGGGAGTCACCTTGCTCGGCAGGTCCGGGTAACGGTTCTGGAAGTCGGAGGAGTATATCTCGTAGGCAGTGGCCAGGTTCTTGAGGTTGGTTATGCAGGCGCGCAACTGCTCGTGAGCTTCGGCCGGGGAGTCCGGGGTCGCGGTCGGAGTCGCGGTCGAGGTCGAGGTCGAGGGAGTGGAGCCGCAGCCTGAGACGAGAATCGACGCCATCAGAAGAGAAAGCCTCACCCGGCGCATCTTCTCTAAGCTCGGGAGGAAATCCCTCCGCAGCTCCCCCCCGAAAGGGGAGTGTCTCCTGAAACCGAATCAAGGCCCTCGATGCAGATTCACGGGCCGGGGACCATGCTCGACAACCGTTATCGGATTCTCGAGCTAGTGGGGAAAGGCGGCATGGGGGCGGTCTATCGAGCCCGCGACATGCGCTTGTCCGAGAAAGTGGTGGCCGTCAAGCAGGTGCTCGACGAGGAAGAGGTCTCGCGCGAGTTTGCGGAAGAGCGACTGAAGCTCGAGTCGCAGACCCTCGAGAAGCTCCGCCACCCGGGCATTCCACAGGTGATGGACGCCTTCCGAGAGGACAACTCCAACTATATCGTTATGGAGTTCGTCGAGGGCACCAGCCTGGACAAGCTGCTGGAGCATTTCATGGAGCTCGGCGGCCCCATGCCCCAGGAGATGGTGATCGACCTGGCCCTCAAGATCTGCGATGTGATCGGCTATTTGCACGAGCAAGATCCCCCCATCATCCATCGGGACATCAAGCCTCAGAACATCCTGGTGCGCGAGAACACCCAGGAGGTGGTGCTGGTCGACTTCGGCCTGGCCCGCAACACTTCGAGCTCGGGCGGCACCAAGACTCTGGTGGGCACCCTCGGCTACGCCCCGCTCGAGCAGTTCAAGGGCTTTCCTGAGACCCGCTCCGACCTCTACGGCCTGGGCGCCACGATGCACCACCTGATCTCGGGCAAGGCTCCCCAGCCATTCCAGATCCGCCCCTTGCAAGAGGAGTTTCCCAGGGCTCACCCCGCCCTGGCGGCGGTCGTCGACCGCTGTTGTCAGGAGAAGCCTGAACGACGCTTTGCCAACATCCAGACCGTCAAGGCCGCCCTCAAGAAGGCGCTGGGAGAGATGACCGGCATCTACGAGGACCTGACCCTGACCCCAGCCGCCTCCGATGCGCTGATCAAGCCGCCCGAGGGGCCGATGCCCACCAGCCTGTTTGCCTTCATGACCCTGGTCCTGGTGGTGGGAGGGCTGGCCATCGTGCTGAGCCTGGCGGCCATGAAGCAGAAACCGCAGGTCGGCGCCAGCCCCAGCGCCACGCCCCTGCAGTCCTCGCCGGACATCGGCACGGTCCAGAACCCGATCAAGCTCACCGTTCCCACCCCCAGGCTGCAGCCCCAGTTCAAACCGCGCACTACCTCTGATACCCCGGTCCAACTGCAGCAACCGCCCCCCGCCGTGGTGGCCAATGCCCCCAGCTGGTTTGCAGGCCGAAATGCGGAGGCCTGGAAGCTGGCGGCTGCCAGCCGGCTGGACCCTACGGGCAGCATGATGGCTGAGCCAGGCGAGGCCGCTGGCGCCTGGTTCGAGCGCGTCGCCGACGCCCAACCCCGGCACCTCTCGCTGCGAGTCCGGCGGTTGCAGCCGTGCGATTTCCAGGTCATGATAGGTAATCTGGCCATCCTCTCGCGCTACGATCAGGCCAACAACCAGTACGGCGTACAACTCCTGGGCACGGGGGGCGGCAACTCCGACCTGATGCTTCAGACCGAGATCGACGGACGGGACGGCACCTACGAGCTGACCTGGACGGAGGAGGGCCAGTACACCCTCAGGGTAGGGACCCAATCGGTTCGCTTCGGCGGCTCGCCGCTCGGACCGGTGCGGGACATGACGGTACTGTTGGCCCCGCCCGAGCAGGGAATGGTGACCATCGAGTTCAGCGACATCGCTACCGAGTAAACTACATTAATCGGGCTTGCTGGGCTTCGGGGGCTTCTGGGGACGCTTCTTGAGCTGGACTCCGTTGACCAGTAGCCTCCGGGCATCTTCGAGCACGCTGGAGGAACGCGTCTCGTCCTTGCGCTGGGCCCAGGCCTTGAGCTCGCGGTCGTACTCCTTCTTGTCCGACTCGTAGCGCTGCTCGGCGTTGCGGAAGGCCTCCATCTGCTGATAGTAAGCGTCCATCTTCTTCTCGTGGCCGCGCTCGGAGTGAAAAAAGCCCCAGATGCCGATCAAGGCTCCCCCCGTAATCGCGCCGGTGACCGCCAGACCGATGGGGCCACCCAGATTGCCGGTGGCGCCCCAGTAGGCGCCCATGGCGATGCCCCCGCCCAGGATGCCGATGGGAAATCCAGCTGCCACCAGGGTGGGCGCCTCGCTTTCGGACAGGGGAATGGCCGCCAGCACCGCCAGCCCGGCGGCTGGCAGCAGGGTCAAGACTCCCCCCACGATGCCACCCCAGACCCCTCCCATGTTGGCACCGGTGCAGAAGCCAGAGATGCCACCGGCCAGCAATCCGGCCGCACTGAAGGCAGCCGTCTGGCCCCAGCCCGGACCGCCCGGCTGCTCGGGCTCGGCTGGCCGGGTAGGCGGCGTGGGTTTAAAGAGGTCGTCGGGACTGACGTCCTGGTTCTCGGCAGCGCGCGATGGCGCGGCCGAATGCCCCGACGACCGGCTGAACAGTGGTTGAACCTGCAAGAGCCGACCTCCATACCTGGATGAAGCCCCCCGCGAGAAGGGGCTTATGGAACACCTCTGGTTGTCTATCAGGGTAGCCGGGGACACTCAAAAGTGGCTGAAATCAGCCGCGCCATGCCAACGGCTATCTCGTCCGGGGTGGAGGAGGCAAATCCCAGTCGCAAGTGGCGCGAGGGCCCGGGATGGAGGCGAAAGGCTGACTCGGGCGCGACGGCCACCTCTCGCCGCGCGGCCGCTTCGGCCAGGGCGTCGGCGTCCACGCCCAGGTTGGCCCACAGGCACATGCCGCCATCGGGCCGCCCCGGCCCGAAGTCTCTCAGCGCGGAGAGCATGGCCTCCATGCGAGCGTGGTAGACGCGGCGCATTCTGCGCAAGTGGCGCTCGAAGCCCTGCGTGCGCATCCACAGGGCCACGGCCTCCTGCATCAGATGATCGTTCTGGCGCGAGATGACTCGCTTGAGCTGGCCCATCTCGCGGGCCACTTGAGGAGGCACCACAGCAAAACCCAGCCGGGCGGCCGGAAAGAGCACTTTGGAGAAGGTAGAGCAGTAGAGCACCAGCCCGGTGGGGTCGGAGGCCTTCAGGGGCGCCACGGGCTGGCAGCGGTAGTGGAACTCGTGATCGTAGTCGTCTTCCAGGATGGGCACTCCGTAGCGCTCAGCCAGCTCGTAGAGGGCCTGGCGGCGGTCCCGGGGCAGGGTGACCGTGGTGGGATACTGGTGCAGAGGGGTCAGGTAGAGCAACCGCACCTTCCGCCTGCGACAGAGCCGCAGAAAGGCGTCCGGATCAAGCCCCTGCGAGTCGAGTCTCAGGCCTTCCAGGCGCGCCCCGGCCGCTCGCAGGGCCTGCCAGGCGGGAGGATAGCCCAGCTCCTCCACCGCCACCGTGTCGCCCCTGTCCAGGAGCAGCTGGCCCAGGATGTAGATGGCCTCTTGCGAGCCGTGGGTGATGACCAGCTCGCCCTCGGTGAGACCGCGCAGCCTGCGCAGGTGAGCCCAGAGCTGCTCTTTGAGGGCCTCGCGCCCGGTGGGCTCACCGTAGCCCAGCAGACGCTCGGGGGTGCGGCGCCGCAGCACTTCACGGGCGTGGCGGTAGAACTCGCGCCAGGGGAAGAGGCGCAGATCGGGCTGGCCGCTGGGGAAGCGATACTCCAGCTCGGGAAGACTCTCCCTCTCGGGGACCGTGCGCACAAGTCGAAAGCTTTGCTCGCGGCTGGCTGAGGGGGCCCCGGCTTCGACCTCGAGGAAGCGGCTGGGCGGGACGGCGGCCGCCCGGTAGCCGCGCCCCGGCTCCGAGCTCAGCCAGCCCTCGGCCACCAGCTCGTCCAGGGCGTTCATAACGGTGTGACGATGCAACTGGAAGCGCTGGGCCAGGCCGCGGGTGGAGGGCAAGAGCTCGCCGGGGGCAAGCTGACCCTGGCTCAGAGCGGCCCGGATCGCCTGAGCCAGGCGCAGGTAAACCGGCTGACTGGTGTCGGGCAGGACGAGGGGGAGGTCATCGCGCACTGGTCGATAGTATTTCTTCGAACTGGTCCTTTCTCCTCGACCAGTCCTGAGCTAGGCTCAGACCATGATCCGACGCAAGGAATTCACCGCCGACCAATCGCTTTTGCTGGAGGTGCTGCAAGAAAGCCGCTACGGCTTTCTGGGCACCCGAGAGCTGGAGCTACGCCCCATGAACTTCGTGCTGCGGGGCAGGGAGCTCTTCTTCCACACCGCCGGCCCCGGCTCGCTGGCCGCCCGAGCCGGCGAGCCGGCCGTCTTCTCGTGCCTGTCCCTGGCCAGCTGGCTGCCAAGTTACTGGCGCGATCCCGAGCTGGCCTGTCCGGCCACCACCTACTATCGCTCGGCCGTGGCCCGAGGACGACTCGAGCGAGTGGAGTCGCTGGACGAGAAGGCCCGCGTCCTGGAGGCTTTCATGCACAAGTACCAGCCCGAGGGAGGTTACGCGCCCTTCTCGGATCCACGCTATGCCGGGCCACTCAAAGCCTTGACCGTGCTGCGCCTGGGGCTCGAGCAGGCCAGTTGCAAGGTGAAGCTGGGCCAGCACCTGCGCCCTCTGGCGCGCCAGAGAGTCTACGAAGGGCTGGTGGGTCGTGGCGACGTGGACGTTGCCCGGGCCATGCTACGGGCCAACCCCGACCTGATTGCCGGGAAGGACGGGTGGGTGAGCGACCCGGCCCGCATCGAGCCATCCGAGGTCTGGGAGCTGCTGCGCTCGACTTACTGGGCGCACAAGCGCAGCCCTTCGCTGGTGGCCTCCAACCTGGAGCGAGCCCTGGTGAACCTGGCCTGCTACGAGGACGAAAGGCTGCTGGCCTATGCTCGAGTGAACCTGGTGCACCCGGGCACGGCCTGGCTCTATGACGTGGTGGTCGCGCCCGAGCGTCGCGGGCGCGGACTTGGGAAAGAGCTGCTCACCCGGCTGCTGGAGCTGGTTGACGAGGAGCGCGTCTTCCTGGACACGCGCGATGCGATGGGCCTCTATGAGCAGTTCGGCTGGCGCGAGGTAGAGCGGGTGGAGGGGCGCAGCCTGATGTTGCGCACCTCTCAGAGAGCGCCCGATCGGCGCAGGTAGGCTGCATCGCTCTCTAGCGCAGCCAGCCTTTGCGCTCGAACCCCTCGCGAAAGACGGCCGCGGCATCCTGCTCGACTACCGCGCCGTGGGCCAGGATGATGCGCCGGAAGGGCCACTCCATGATCTGGTCGAGCGACTTCTTGAGCTGAGCTTTGTCGGCCACCATCAGCCCGAAGAGCCGGCTGGGGCCGAAGTGTCCGTAAGCGCTGTTGATCCGCATGGCCACCCGGGTGAGGAAGTGCTCGCTGGCAATCAAGTTGAAGGCGAGGTCGGTCAGGATTAGCGTGCCGCTGGCCGGGTGAAAGAAGACGAACTCGCGCAGAGTGTGCATCCCCTGCACCAGCAACTGCTCCAAGTCGCTCCACTTCTGGCCGGACAGGTTCTCGAGGCTGAGCTGAGGGTTCTTGCGGTCCACCCCGGGCGAAGCCAGGGCGCGGGCCTGAGGGAATAACTCCATGGCCTCCCCCAGAAAAAGGTGGTGCATCGTGTTGGGAGCCACCAGGGCTCCCACCGGGCCCAGAGCCTCGATCTGCTCGCGCAGGGGCCGCACATGGGGTCCGGGGGAGTGGACCCAGAGGCTACCGTCGCTCTGCTTGACGATGGTCGTGCGCGTGCCCAGGTGCAGAAAGCCGACTTTGAAAGGCTGATCCAGCACCCACAGATTGGGACCCAGCGACCTCACGGCCGGCGGCCCTTGAGGCGCACTCCCCCGACCACAGCGTATTCAGGCTCGAGGCGCACGCCGCCCTGGCCTGGCAGTCGGTCGAAACGGCCTGACATCACGCCGCCGGCCAGCATGGCCGGTATCTGATCGGGAGTGAAGCGACCCTCCGCGAGCCCCAGCTGAATGTGCTCGAACACCGGCCCGGTAAGAAGCGGTTGGTCCAGTTGGGCGCAGGCCGAAAGCACCTGCAGGTAACGCTCGCCGGTAACCAGCAGGCCTTCCTGGGGAAGGCGGTTGGCCAGGATCTCCTGATAGAGAGCCGGTGCGTGCTGGCGCTGCTCGGTCGGCAAGTGACTGGCCAGCCGCGCAAACAGCTCAAGGCGCTCCTTCTGGCTCTCCTCCCCCACCCGGATGCGCAACAGCTCGACCGCTCCCGCCGCAACCGAGGCTGAGCCTGTGGCCGCCGTCAACTGCGCGAAGAGGCGCTCCTTGGTATCGGCGTGCGGGCTCTTCACGCTCTGGCCGAGCACGGCACCCGCCCCGACCACTCCGTGCAGACTGGCCACCCCGGCCAGCAGCTCCGCATTGCGAAGAAGCTCGAGCGAGCTGGAGCTGGCCTCGGAGGCGGCCGCGTAAAGATTGAACGCGTCCTGCCAGGGCCGCCTGGAGGTCGGGGCCACGGCCGAAAGCAGCACGGCAGCGCACTGCAACCGGGTCTCCAGGGGGAAGGGCCCATCCAGGCTGCGGAAGGAGTCGGGCACGTGGACCGACCTGTCCACCGGCCCCAGCTCGGAGAGAACCGGAGCCAGATGCCGGAAGAAGGCGCCGCGCCAGTTCTCCTCGGCCCGCACCACCTCGTCGGGGTCTCCCAGGTGACTCTCGCTCACCAGCATGCGCGGCACGTTGGCCCCCGAGCCCACGCTCAAGCGCGGCCGGGGACGGGCATACTGGTCGTAGGCTTCCCAGCGGCTGATCAGGCCGGCCTCGGCGGTCGCCTTCAGGCTGCGCGCCCGCTCGCCCTGGGCCAGGCCACGGTCGACGCCGCTACCCCCGAAGTAGTCCATGGCCAGCACATGGTCAGGGGTGGAGGCCGAGCGGCTCATCTCCTTGAGGGTCCGGTCGGTGGCCCACAACACCTCCTTGTGGAGCAGCGTCTTGTAGGCGTCGGCACCGTCGTGCACCAGGCCCCGCTCCACCAGGCTCTGGACCGCCTCCTTGAGGGGAGTGGGCGGACCGTGGAGGTAGTCGTCGAGAGAGGCGAGCTCGGAGACCTCGCCCAGACGGGTCGGCTTCTCATGTCCCGGAAGGCGCAAGTAGAGGGGTTGGGCGCTGTCGAGGTCAGCCTCGTTGGCCCGTTCGAGCCGGTCGCGGCCCTCGGGGCGCAACAGCTCAGCGCCCCCTTGCTCAAGGCGGCGCAGAGCCCGGGTCAGATCAGTTCGGGCCGCTTGGATCACGTCGTCAAGCTTACTCGGAGGGGCTGAAAGAAAGTTGCATCGAAGTCAGAGGGATGTGTCGCAACATCAAGGCCCTGCACAACTTCGCCCCTCCAGCCACCCCCGAGGAGGTGCGCGCCGCCGCCCTGCAGTTCGTGCGCAAGGTGAGCGGGACGACCCGACCTTCCAAGCTCAACCAGGAGGCGTTCGATCAGGCGGTCGACGAAATCGCCACCTCGGTGGGACGGTTGCTCGATCGGATGGTCACGCAGGCCCCTCCGCGCGACCGGGGAGAGGAAGAGCGCAAGACGCGGGAGCGGTCGGTGAGGCGTTTCGGCTGAGCCACCCGTTGGCGGCGGCAAGGACCACTCCCTCCCGACCCGTCGGAGATCCCCTGGCGCCCCTGTTGCGTCCGGTTGACACGACCGCAGCGGGATAAAATTAGATCTATCCTGGTGAGGAGGTCGATAATAAAATGGACAATGTGATGCGCAAAGCCCAAAAGTCACTGGTTCTCGGTTTGTTATTGCTGGCTCTGGTGTTCTGCAGCTTTCGGGTTGCCCGCGCCGGCGCCCAGGACTTCGCCCTGGTCAACCAGACTGGAGTGGAGATCCACGCAGTCTACGTGGGTGAAAGCAGCAACGAAGACTGGGATGGTTCCGAGGAGCTGCTCGACGGGCGGGTGCTGAAACAGGGCCAGCAACTCAACATCACCTTCAACGCCGGCTCGGACGAGGCCCTGTGGGACATTCGCGTGGAGGACTCGGAGGGTGGGTTCCTGGAGTTCAGCGGCATCAATCTGCTGCAAGCAAGCGTCGTCACGCTCGGCGCCGACCAGAAAGCGTACGTGAAATAGGCTTCTTGCGCCGGGCTTGTCGCCGAGAAGGCCGATCCCCATGGGACCGGCTTTCGCGATCATGCTGAGGCTTCAGCGCGCCCCTAAAAGGGGACTCTGGCAAGAAAGAATCTGGTCGGTCCGGCGACGAAGAGGGCATGATGCGAAACGTGATCCTCCTCATCGGTGCAGCACTGGTGGTCGGGTGTGGCTCGGCACCCGTCCCCCCCGAGGCCTCCTCCACTCCGAGTCCAGCCGCGGTCGGAAAACCCTCCCCTGAGCCGGTAGCCCCCCAGGCCAGCGGACGATCAGGAGGCGGCGCGTCTGAGGGGGCTGATTCGAACAATGAACCGATTGGCGATGACGTCAAACCGCCTGCATCCCATGGCAATGTGAAACAGCCCACTACCAGCGCAACTCCGGCCCACCTGCGATAGCAAGCTATCTTCTCCGCCAGCCCATTCAACATCAGCAACTGCTTGCGCATCATGGTGAGGTCGCAGAGGGCATAAGGCGCCGCGCATTGAACGCTTCAGGAATTGGCGCGGCGCCGTTCAACAGATTGTCTACACTCCCGCGCGTTCTAATTCTGAACAGGTCAACGCGCG
>JAANMV010000546.1_pt1 | contig 46492 bp, 47 predicted proteins | sample 7279661 | NCBI WGS metagenome assembly JAANMV01 (sample SAMN14094540, study PRJNA606508) | bioreactor metagenome | isolation source: A lab-scale SPAN reactor treating ammonium-rich wastewater day 121 | place: Ireland: Galway | collected 2017-05-16
GCAGTGAAATTGACCGCAACCGTGACCGAGCCGCCATAGGGGATGGGGCCGACATTGCTCCAGTCCAGTTGGCCATCGTTGATCAAGTCGTTCGACACGGGCGTGGCCGAGGCAAAGGACAGGTAGGTGGTGTCGTAGAGGTCTTGCAGCGAGACGGTGGTGATGTCGGTGTCGCCGACATTCTCGATCAGCAGATCGAAGGTCACGGCATCGCCCGGCTGTACCAGATCGGGGCTGGTGCGGGTCTTGGTCACTTGCACGGCGGGACAAGCCAGAGGCATGTTCATGACTGCACCCACCCACTCGATGCGGTCGAGGGTGGGAGTCGTGTCCTGCGATTCTACCTGCACGGCCAGCCAGCTATCGCCGGCAGGAATGGCGACATTGAACGTGACGCTATCCCAATAGCCGCCGCTGGCCCCGGTGGGCGTGCCAGGCGTGGCCTGGTTGTTGAAACCGTCAAAGGGATTGGGGACTTCCGTGGCCAGGGGGTCGCTGATGATGCTGGTGTCGGTGGGGGTGATGGGCAGGTTGGCTGCGATGTCGGAGCGGTACCAGAAGGAAGTCTCGCCATCGGCAGAGAAACCGGCGCCGCCCAGGAAGACCGTCACCTGTGCGGTGCGAGCGATCTGCGCCGGCTCGAACTGGTAGACAACCGCCTTGGTGCCGGGGCCAGAGCTGGGGCCGCTGTTGCCCTCGGCCAGATCCAGACCCTCGGCAATGCCCAGATAATAGGGATCGCGAGTCGTGTCGCGGTAAACGATCATCAATTCGGCGCCGTTGATGTAGTTGTCCAGGTTATCGACCCCGGCCAGGCGATAGGATCCATTGCCGGTGACGATGCCCGAGACATCGGCGCTGTAGGCGTAGGAGAAATCAGAGGTATTCCAGAAAGCCGGGCCGCCAATGCGCGAGAGGGGGCTGACCTGCGTGGCCGCGCCTGCGGGCAGCGCCTGCAAAGTGACGGTGGGATCGCCGTCAGGCGGGCTGCCGGGATTGGGGATGAACAGGTTCGGGTCATCCTCCGGCGCGTTGCCGGTATCCGAGCCGTTCCAGTACAGCCAGGCTTCGATGATGGTGGCGCCGGCAGGGAGGCCGGAGACGGTGAAATCGCCATTGTATGCGTCGAAGCGGGTGTCGTCGATGCCCAAACCGAAGCTGAGCACGCCCAGACCGCCGGGGCCGCCGCGGCTGACTGCGTCGTCGCAGGTGCCCATCTCGCGCAGTTGCAGAGGGCTGTCGGGGTCGCCGGCCAAGACGGAGGGCAGGTGCTGCGCGGGCAGGGCCACCGTCGAGAACAGCAGCGCGAAGGTGAGCAACAAGTAAAGGGTGGTGCGGAAGAGGGGGGTACGTGACATGAGGTTTCTCTCGAAAGTGGGGTGGGAGGAAAAGGCGAGTGTCTGTGTTGGGGCTGGGCGCCGACAGGGCAAAAAAAAGCCCAGCCGATCAACGCAACTGGGCTTCGAGATTTACCGATGTGTCTCCCAGGCGCACGGGCCCAGGGAACTCAATTCGGTAGCTCGGCCATCGTACCAGATCAACCGTGGAGGTTGAGACCGGCGTAGATCCGGAGCTTTGCGTCCCAGCCTTTCGACTGGTTTGCCCTTAACGTTGAGGTAAAGCGAGTGAGGGTGAAAAAGTGACCGGAAAAATCGATGTGCTGCTGTGTGAGGGTGAAGAGGGGGGGACAGGCGTTTTCATCACAAACCTAGACGCATTATTTCACAAAAAACGCGGCCCCAACCTTACAAGATGCTGACAACTGGTTTTTTTACGGGCACGCGCCGGGGCGCGGGCCTGCCATCGCCGCCGGCGCCAGGGCAGCAAAAAAATGACCGCCCGCGCCAATGCCCTGGCAGGGCAGTTCCCTATGCGGCTCGACGATGGCCGGAAAAAGGCCGGCGTTCGTCAGGAGGCCTGTAAACCTGTGCGCCGCAGGGTGGCGCGCAGCCGCGCCAGCGTCACATCTTCCCGTTCGAGCAGAGACAAAAACGCGTCCGCGCCCGCTTGCAGGCCCCGAATCCACAGAGAAGAGGGCACGTTCCACCCATACAACAACAGCGGCTTGGCCGACTGCGCGCGCAGATTCTGGCAGTATTGCAGGTCCGCCATGTCCCCGACCTCCATCAAGATGATGTCGCTTTCCTGCACATGGGCCAACTCATCTTTGCCCCGTTCGCTGCGCCGGGTGATGTAGCCTTCGTTGGTCAACATCTTCTCCAGCAGTTTGGTGTGGCTGTCGAGGGTATGGGTTTTCGGCGTAGGGCTGGGTAGAATCAGGCAATGGAGCGACAACATGTCACCTCGATCATACGCCCGCGCAAACGCTCTGGTGTGGGGCCGACGTTCGCGCGCAGCGGTGGGGGAAAGGAAAGGATGCGGATGCATGTGGCTGAAAAGGGCAAGACGTCGCGGCGACGGCGACAGCGTGGGTAATGCGTGCATGATGCCAGCATTGTAGTATTGACCACGCTTTTGGGCAATAGTTTGCGCTTACGATTTGCTTACAGTCTCATGCTAAAACCTGACCCCGCCGGAACCAAACAGGACGAGGGACGTGGGACGTGGGACGTGGGACGATGGCAAACGCGATCCATCGTCTATCGTCTATCGTCTATCGTCTATCGTCTAAAAAACCAAGAGATTCCCTACAAAATCGGATCGCCCCCAACTTGCAGCGGCCCCTCGATATCCAGGCTGTAGCCGCGCCCGCGATGGGTGCGCAGCAGTTGGGGATGGTCGGCGTCGGCTTCGATACGTTCGCGCAGCCAGCGCACATGCACATCCAGTGTGCGTGTATCCCCCAGATAATCGGTCTGCCAGATGGCCTGCATCAATTGCCGCCGCGTCACCAGCTTGCCGGCATGTTCGAACAGGTAATCGAGCAGGGCAAATTGCTTGGGCGTCAGCCGCTCCACACCCTTCGGTGTGCGCACTCGTTGCGTGCGCCGATCCAGCGCCAGGGGGCCGAGGGTGACGACATATCGCGAGCGGCTGGCGAGCAAATGCCGCACCTGCTTTTCCACTTGGCGATTGGTGAAGGGACGGACGATGTATTCATCATGCGCGATCTCGGCGGAGAGGCCGCTGTGGTTGCCGGTCATCACCAGGATGAAGGGCGCGTTCTCCAGGTGCATGACCTTGTGCGAGATGCGATGGATGTTGATGGCGCTGATGTCGTTGGCGTCGAGGATCGCCAGGTCGAAGGTGGTTTCGGCCAGGGCGCGCAGGGTAGGGCGCAGGCCCTCGGTGCGTGTCACATCGAAGCCGCGATCCTGCAAATAAATGATCGTTTTGCCGTTTGCCAACAGTTTGCCGACAAAAAGCAAGCGTACAGACATGGGAGAGGGGTCCTTTTCAGGTCGGGGGTCAGGGAACCCGCCGCGGGCGCGGATGGGGTGGAGGAGCTATTATAAGCCGTGTGGGGATGGGGTGGAAATCCAGGTCTGTGCCAGGGACAGCGCTGCCGGCCCGCGGCGCATGCCTACTTGCAGCCGCATCTGTGGTATGATACCGAAAAATCAGGTGTTTTTTGGTGAGGATGGACGATGGACGATGGACGAAGGATGAAAGACAAAAGACGAAGGACGATAGAAACGAGCACAGATTTGTCATTAATCATTAATTATTAATAATTAATGATTAACCAACCAACTAACCAACTAACCAACTAACCAACCAACCAACTAACCAACCAACTAACCAACGCTCCTTTTGCAAGGACTTCCCCCATGCCATCCACCCTCTCGCATCCCGTCGCCCTCAGCGCTTCCTGGCAGCGCGGGCCGAACGTGACCAGGGGCGGGCGTCTGGCCTGCCCCGCGCTGGCTGTCGCTGCCGACCGTGTGCACGTAGTCTGGCAGGCGGGGAACGCCATCTTCCACAGCCAGGTGAATGCAGACGGCTGCACCGCAGCGCAGCGCATCTGCGGCGGCGCTCAGCCGCACGCCCAGATCGGCCCCGACGGCGCCCTGCATGTCCTCTTCAGCAATGATTTCTCCGGGCGCTTCGAAATCTATCACTGCGTCTGGAATGGTCGCTATTGGGACTTGCCCCTGAACATCTCCCTCACGCCTGGCCCTTCCTGGCGCGCGCAATTGCTGATCGACGCCGCGGGCGGCGAGCACGCGGTGTGGGAGGATCACTCTCCCGGCTATGCCACGATCTACTATGGCCGGCGGTGGCAGGGCTGGCGCTGGCAGGCGGGCGCCGTGCCGCACGCGGCCGGCCGCCGCCCCAGCGCCCTGTTCGACGCCCAAGGTCGCCTGCATCTGGCCTATCAGACGGGCGAGGACACGCTGCAGCGGAGCGACATCTACTACACCCTGCTGGATCAGGGCCAATGGGCCAGCCCACAACTCATCTCCAGCGGCGAGCACCCGGCTGCGGGGGTGCGGCTGGCCGTGGATGGACAGGGCCGCGTTCATGCCGTGTGGCGAGAGAAACAGCCGCAGCAACAACTCATCCTCTATGCCAGCGGATTGCCCCGGCAGTGGGAGTATCCGCGGGCGATCAGTCCGGAGCTGACCGCAGGCGCGGGGCCGCTGCTGGCCCTGGGCCAGGATCGGTTCTTGCACAGCCTCTGGCCCCAGGCCACGGCGCTGGAAAGCGCGCATCGCGACCTGCAACAGCCAGACTGGCAGCCGCCGGAGTTGGCGGCAGCAGAATCAGGCCAGATCGGCGAGTTGGCGCTGGCAGTGGATGCCGGAGGGCGGGCGCATGCAGTCTGGGTGCGCCGCCTGGATGGAGAAGAGGGGGAACTCTGTTATGGCGTGCGCGAATCGGTGCTGCCCCATCGCGTCTTCCTGCCCTGGCTGTAGCAGCGCCATCCGCCAAACCCGCCAGATTTGACCGCAGCGGGGCAACAGACTAGAATGTCCTGTTAGCGCGCTCGCCATCCGATCCTGCGCGCTTCTTATTGTCACCACCGTGTTCGAATCCCTCTCCGACAAGCTGCAATCTGTCTTCGACACCCTGGGTCGCCGTGGCCGCCTCACCGAGGCGGACGTCGACAAGGCCCTGCGCGAGGTGCGTCTGGCCCTGCTGGAGGCCGATGTCAACTTCAAGGTCGTCAAAGAATTTGTGGCGCGCGTGCGCGAACGGGCCATAGGCGCGGATGTGCTGCGCAGCCTCACCCCGGCGCAGCAGGTGATCAAGATCGTCAACGAGGAACTGATCGCCACGCTGGGCGAGTCGGCCCGGCTGGATCTATCCGGCCCGCCCCCGAACGTGATCATGCTCGTCGGCCTGCAGGGGTCGGGCAAGACCACGATGGCGGCCAAGCTGGCCAATCGCCTGCGCTCCTCGGGCCAGCGGCCCCTGTTGGTGGCTGCAGACACCTATCGCCCGGCTGCTGTCACGCAGTTGGAAGTGCTGGGCCGGCAGATCGACATCCCCGTGCACAGCGAGGGCGTGACGCCGCCGCCGCCGGAGATCGTGGGGCGGGGGCTGCGCCGGGCGCGGGAAGAGGCCCGCACCATCGTCATCCTCGACACCGCCGGCCGCCTCACCATCGACCCGCAAATGATGGCGGAGTTGGTGGCGATCAAAGCCCTGGCCAAACCGCGCGAGATCCTGCTGGTGGCCGACGCCATGACCGGGCAAGAGGCGGTGCGGGTGGCGCAGGATTTCCACCAGCAAGTGGGCCTGACCGGCCTGGTGCTGACCAAGATCGATGGCGATGCCCGCGGGGGCGCTGCCATTTCCATGCGCGCCGTCACCGGCGTGCCGATCAAATTCCTCGGCACCAGCGAAAAGATCGACGGCATCGAAGTCTTCCATCCGGATCGCCTCTCCTCTCGCATCCTGGGCATGGGCGACATGCTGACGATGATCGAAAAGGCCGAGGCGGTGATGGATCAGGAGGAAACAGCGCGCATGGAAAAGAAACTGCGCGCCGCCTCCTTCGATCTGGACGATTTCCTCAAGCAAACGCGCCAGATCAAGAAAATGGGCTCGATCAGCAGCCTGCTGGAGATGATCCCCGGCATCGGCCAGGCGGCCAAGAGCCTCGATCCGGTGGCCGTCGACAAACAGATGCGCCGTCTGGAGGCGATCATCAGCTCCATGACGATGCAAGAGCGACGCTCGCCCAACCTGCTGAACGGCAGCCGCAAACGCCGCGTCGCCGCCGGGTCGGGCACCAGCGTGCAGGAAGTAAACGCGCTTCTCTCCCAGTTCCGGCAGATGCAGCGCACGATGAAACAGCTGCAATCGGGCCGGCGTGGCGGCGGCGGCTTGGGCAAGCTGTTCGGCCTGTAGCCCCCGCCCTGTTTCCCTATCTTTTTCAACCCGACAACTCTCACAGTACAACACCCATTCATAGGAGTCTCCCAAACGTATGGTACGTATTCGTCTGCGCCGCACCGGCGCCAAAAGACAAGCCAGCTATCGCGTAGTGGTGGCGGATCAGCGCTCCCCGCGTGATGGTCGTTTTATCGAAAACCTGGGGTATTACAACCCCCGCACCGATCCGCCCACCTTCGAGGTGAACCGCGAACGAGCCGCGTATTGGCTTGCCAATGGCGCTCAGCCCAGCGAGGCGGTTGCCCACATGCTGAGCAAGCTCGATCTCGGCAGCGGGCAGGCGGAGCCGCCGGCCGCGGCGTAGGCCGCAACGTTATGTCTCTCAATCTGCGCCGTCCCCACACCGGGGGCGGCGCCTCTTCGCAGGCAGGACACCCATGAAAGAGCTGATCACCTACCTTACCAGCAGCCTGGTCGAACATCCGGAACAGTTGCGCGTGCAGACCCGGCGTTCGGGCGCGAACCTGTTTGTCGACGTCACCGCCGCCTCTTCTGATGTGGGGCGGTTGATCGGGCAGCGCGGGCGTACCGCCGAGGCGATCCGCAGCGTGGCGCAAGTCGCGGCCGCCCGCCAGGGCCTGCGCGTCTCGGTGAACATCGACTGAGCCAGAGGGATGGATGCTTTTCTGGCAGTCGGGCGCATCGTCAGCCCCCACGGCATCCGTGGGGAGGTGAAGATCGACGTGATGACCGACTTCCCCAGCCGCTTCGATCCTGGATCGCAGTTATGGTTGGAGGGAGAAACCGCCCCCTGCCAGGTGGTGGCGGCCAGATCGCACAAGGGCCATCTGCTGGTGCAGCTCGATTGCCTGGCAGATCGCACGGCGGCGGAGTGGGTGAATGGCAGATACCTGCTGATCCCGCGTGATCAGGCGCATGTGCTGCCCGCAGGCGAGTACTATCAAGATGAACTGGTGGGGCTGGAGGTGGTGAGCGAGGCCGGGCAGGTGTTGGGGCATCTGGCCGAGGTGGTGTGGACCGGCGCCAACGAGGTCTATCTGATCGAGGGCGCGCTGGGCGAACTGTTGATCCCGGCGGTGGCGGAGGTGGTGCAAGAGGTGGATTTACAGCGCGGGCGAATGGTGGTAAAGTTGATACCGGGCTTGTTGCCTGAGTTGGAAACAGTGGGTGGTGCGCCTGCCGGCGATTGACGCCCCCCTTTTGCCTTCTGTCGTTTCTGCTAATCTCATCGGCTGTTGTTGCGCAAATGGGCGGAACTTTGCTTCTGCTCTTGCGTCATTCCCAATAATCGTCCCCTTCATTATTTCCACACCTGTATTTGGGAGGTCGCCATGAAGTTGCAGCGCACCATGATCTTGCTTTTGATTCTGACCCTGCTGGGCACGCTGCTCCCCGCCACATCCGCGTATGCCGAGGATGTGGCCAACGCCGGGCGGGTGCACATCGTCCGCCGCGGGGAGACGCTTTCGGGGATTGCGCGGCAGTATGGCGTCTCGATCAACGCCTTAGCCAGCGCCAACAACATCCGCAACCGCAATATCATTTATGTGGGCATGCGTTTGATCATCCCCGGCAGCGGCTCCGCGCCCGCGTCGCCGCCATCAAGCCCCCCCGCCAGCGGGGGCGCCTACACGGTGCAGCGGGGGGATACGCTTTCGGGCATTGCCCAACGTTTTGGCGTTTCCCTGGGAGATCTACGGCAGATCAACAACATCAGCAACGCCAACCGCATCTATGTCGGTCAGGCGCTGCGCATTCCTGGGCGCAGCGGCGGCTCGTCCGGCGCGCCCGGGCCGGTTGTGGGCAGCGGCAAGCGGTGGATCGAGATCGATCTCTCGCGCCAGCGCTTGATTGCGCATCAGGGCGATCAGGTGGTGTTGAACGTGGCCGTCAGCACCGGGCTGGCCCGCACTCCCACCCCCGTCGGGCGCTATCGGGTGCGCACGAAGGTGCGCAGCCAGACGATGTCCGGGCCGGGCTACAGGCTGCCCAATGTGCAGTGGGTGATGTATTTCGTGGGCAGCTACGCCATCCACGGTACCTATTGGCACAATAACTTTGGTCGCCCCATGAGCCATGGCTGCGTGAATCTGCGCAATGGCGACGCCCAATTCCTCTACAATTGGGCCAGCATGGGCACAGAAGTGGTCGTGCACCGCTGAGACGGGGCAAGCGTGGGGTGCAGGCCCGAACAGGCCTCACACACACACGCGCGCTGGGCCTCAAGCCATCTGCGGCGTCAACTGTCCCGGCGGCAGCAGGCGGCGGAAGCGCGCGTCCTGCTCCAGGGTGCGGCGCAGCCCTGTGGCCAGGGGCACCCGCGGCTGGTAGGCCAGCAATCGCTGCGCCTTCTCCAGGTCGGCCACCAGACGCACCACACCGCCGCCCTGCTCCTCGTTGCGCAACACATGCGCCTGCCGCCCGGTGACCTGTTCGATCTGGTGGACAAGCGCCCCGACGCTGGTTTCGACGCCGGAACCGATGTTGATGATCTCCCGATCGATGGCGGCGTTTTGGCCGGCCGCGATCAGCGCTTCCACCACGTCATCGATATAGACATAGTCGCGCGATTGCCGACCCGACCCAAACACCACCACCGTGCCACCGCTGAGCACTTCATAGAGGAACTTGGGCACCACCGGCGGGTAGGCAGGGGGCAGCGCCTGCCCCGGCCCATAGGCGTTGAAGATGCGCAGCGCCACCGTCTCGATGCCGTAGTGCACGCCGAGGGTGAACATGTAATGTTCCGAGGCGAATTTGCTGACCGCGTAGGGCGTCAGCAGTTGCGGCACCACTTTCTCATCCACCGGCTGCCGCCGCTGATCGCCGTAGATGGTGCCAGAGGAGCCGAGCACGATACGCTTGACGCCCACAGCCCGCATCGCTTCCATCAGATTGACCGTGCCCCCTACATTGATATCATTGTAATCGCGCGGATAGAGCACGGACTGCGGCAGGGAAACCTTGGCGGCCAGATGATAGACGCAGTCGATGCCGTGCAGCAGCGTCCACAATTTGGGCGCGTCCCGCACATCGCCGCGGGTGAAGAGGATGCGAGGATCCAGGGTTTCTGGATCCCCGGCGCTGAGATCATCGAGCACACGCACATGATGACCCAGTCTGACCAGATGATTGGCCAGATGATGACCGATGAAACCGGCGCCGCCGGTGATGAAATAGTTCATGTGGCTCCACTGGGGAATGAGACACCGTACACGCAGACGGGGAAGAGGGGGAATCTCCCGCCGGCGCAGTATAGCACAGCGCCTGGCTGCGCTCCGAATCCCGGCGCATGCTGCGCGGCGCGACGCCAGGTGGTAAAGATGGCGAAAATGCACGAAAATGAATGCTGGCAAGAGCCGCCCCCCTTCTCTCCCCAATCCATACCTTCCGTACGTCATTTTTATGTCAAGCAAATCGCCTACGCCACAAGATGCCGCCAATTTGCTGCTGCAACTGCGCCGCCGCCGCGAGATGAGTCATCGCCCGGTGCCGGGACAGGGCCTTTCCTCGCGGATGGCTCTCTTCCGCGTCTGGCAGGCGCAGCGCCTGGCCGCCACCCACGCCGATCTGCTGGCGTCTGCGCGCTACGGGCCCGCCTGCCGCTTCTTTCTCGACGATATCTACGCGGCCAAAGATTTCACACAGCGCAACCACGACATCGAACGGATGCACAGGTTCATGCTCCGCTTCTTGCCCGCCGGGCTGATCCGCACGCTCACCCTGGCCATCGAGCTGAACACCCTCACCGAGGGGCTGGACGCGGCCCTGCTGCGGGCGCTGGTGGAAGATCTGGGCGTTTCCGACAGCATCACCCCGCAGCAATACGCCCAGGGCTACCGCGTCTGCGACAATTACGCGGATCGCAAGCTGCAGATCGACCTGATCGTGGCGGTGGGGCAGGGGCTGGAACGGTTGGTGCGCCTGCCTTTGGTCGGTCTCACCTTGCAACTGGCGCGCGGCCCGGCCCTGCGCGGGGGCTGGCACGAGATGCAGGGCTTTTTGCAGCGCGGCTACGACGCGTTCAAGCACATGGGCCCCGCCGGCCAGTTTCTCGCCCTCATCCAGCGGCGGGAGATGCAGATTCTCGATCAGATTTTTGCGGGGCATCCCCGGCCCCTGGAGATACCAGAGGAGGAATCGGGTGCCCGCTGAGATGGTGCAGATCGACGGCAGCTTGGGCGAGGGGGGCGGGCAGGTGCTGCGCAGCAGCCTCACCCTCTCCCTGCTCACAGGCCGGCCTCTGCGGATCGAGCGCATCCGGGCCGGGCGCAAACGGCCCGGCCTGGCCGCGCAACACCTGGCCGCGGCGCAAGCCGCGGCGGCCATCGGCGGGGCCGAGCTGGCCGGCGCGGCCCTGGGATCGACGGAGATCGCCTTCCGGCCCGCCGGCATCTTCCCCGGCCGCTACCATTTCGATATCGGCAGCGCCGGCGCGGCCTCGCTGGTGTTGCAGACCCTCTTTCTGCCCCTGGCCCTGGCTCCCGCGCCCTCGCAGATTACCATCGTCGGCGGCACGCATGTGCCCTGGAGCCCCTGTTTTGAGTATTTGCAGCGGGTGTGGCTGCCTGCGCTGCGGCGGCTGGGCTTCGTGGCCGAGTTGACCCTGGAGCGGGCCGGATTTTTCCCGCGCGGGGGCGGGCAGATGCAGGCGCAGATCCACCCCGCCGGCCCCCTCTATCCCCTCGAAGCCAGGCGGCGGGGCGAGTTGCAGCGACTGACCGGCCTCTCAGCGGTGGCCAATCTGCCGGGGCATATCCTGCGCCGGCAGGCGGAGCAGCTGGAGAAACGCCTGGCCGGGCGGCTGACCCAGCCGGTCGCGCAGATAGAACTGCCCGCGATGGGCGCGGGCACCGTGGCCTTCCTCTACGCGGTGGGAGAGAACGGCGGGCTGGGCGGCTTCACCGGCCTGGGCGAGCGCGGCAAGCCGGCGGAACGGGTGGCCGATGAGGCGGTCAACGCTTTACAAACCTATCTGGCCAGCAGCGCGGCCTTCGACCCGCATCTGGCCGACCAGATCCTGCTGCCCCTGGCCCTCATCCCCGGCTCCTCGCACTTCACCGCCAGCGCCATCACCCCGCACCTGCTGACCCACGCCGCGGTCATCCGCGCCTTCCTGCCGGTGGCCATTGAGATCCGGGGCGAACTGGGCCGGGCGGGGGAAGTGCGGGTCAATCGGTAACCCCCGAACAGGGCCGGGCGTCGAAAATGGTGACATTCTGCGCCACGTCGCTGGTGACATAGAGGTGGCCGTTGAGATAGGCCACGCTCTGGCCATTGACCCCGGGGCTCTGCTGGCCGATGCTCACCTGGCCGATCAGGGCGCCGGTGTGTAGATTCAGCACCATCAGCCTATCGCTGCCCGCGCCCACCACATACAACTGCTCGTTCAGGGTGTTGATCTCCAGCGCGCCGGGGGTGAAAGCCAGATCGAAGGTCTGCACCGCCCAGCGCATCTGCATGTTGACTACATAGATCTTGCGCTGGCCAGGATGGCTGACATACAGCATCCCGCGGCGGGTGTCGATGGTCATATGTTCAGCGCCGATGGGCACGCCCAGGATGGGCGTGACGATCTGCCCGCCCACATCCAGCGCCACCAGCCCGGTAGGCCCGCTGGCGCGTGTGACCCAGGCCGTGCTGCCTACCGTCCGCACCAGCGAGGGCGATCCCTCCACGGCCACGGTGCGCATGAGCGCGCCGCTGATGGCATTGTGGATGCTGACCATGGTCGAGCCGCGGTTGGCCACATACAGATGCCCACCCTGCGCCACGTCCAGCCCCCACGGCTGGGCGCCGGCAACGAACCGGGTGATCAGGCTGTTGCTGGCTGTGTCGAAGATGGAGATGCGGTTATCGCCCTGATGGCTGACATAATAGAAAGATTCCCACACCGCCATGCCCGCCGGCGTGTTGCCGCCGCTGCTGTGCACGCCCAGCAGGTCGCTGGTGAGGTCATCGAAGACGGCCACAGCGTCGATGCCGGCGATGCCCGCCAGCACCCGGTTGCCGGTGGCAGTCAGCGCCCGCGGCGCGCCCGATAGCGGCAGGGCAAACCGGAATTCTGGCAGACACTGGGCCACGACCGGGGTGGGGGTGGGCGTGGCCGTGGCGGCCGGCGGCGGGGTGGGCGTGGGGGTGAAGGTGGGGGTGGGCGTGGATGTGGCTGTCGCTGCGCTTACAGGCGTGGGTGTGGGCGTCGCCGTGGGCAGGGTGAGCTGCCAGCCCCGGAACAACACCGGCAGATAGTGCTCGTAGCCGCGGCTGGCCACCAGATCGTAAAGGAAAAAGCCATCGCCCCCGCCTGGCCGGGTGATGACCAGATAGTACGTGCCCGAACTCTGCGCCACCCAGGCAATGCTCGACCATTTGATGCCGGGGCCGGCGTCATCGCTGCGCATGATCTCCCGGCCCTGGCTATCGAACAGCAGCAGCAGGGTGTCTCCATCGGTGCTGAGGTTGTCGGTGTAGAAAAGATAGCGCACCCCGGCCTGGGCCTGGAAACGGAACCAATCCTGATCGAAGGGCTGATGGTAGCTGAGATCCTCCACCCGCGAGGGGACGAGCAGAAGCGCGGCCAGACTCTGCATCTCATTTGGTTCGTAGGCGTCGGCGCCTGCCACCTCCAGCCAAACGGTGTTGCTGGCGTCATTGCCGGCGTCGATGTCGATCCAGGTGGTGCGGATGTGGGCCTGGATCGGCGTGCGTTGCAGCGTGGCCGGGGCTTGCACCGTCAGGTCGATGCTGCCGCCGGCAGATTGGGGCAGATCGGGGACGCTGAACCGCGGCGGCGATGCCTGCGTCAGGCTGACGCCGGCGTCGCTGGCCGACCAGTTGACCAGGGTGAACCCCGCGGGCAGGGGCAGGGTGATGGCCACACCGGTGGCTACGCCCTGTCCCTCGTTGGCATAGTCCAGGCGCAGCGCGAAGGTTTCGGAGGGCGCCTGGGCGCGGGCGGGGGTTTTGCTCAGCGAGATGGCAGCGTCCGCGGCCGCGATCTGCATCCAGATCGAGGCGGTGGTGTTGTTGGACAGGTCATCATCGGCCCAGGCGCTGCTGGCCCAGGCGCTGACGGAAAAGCGCGACTGCGTCAGTTGCAGGGGGATCGTGCCTGTCACCAGCAATTCGGTCTCTTCTCCCCCGGCCAGCGCGCCCAAAGCGAAGCGGGTGGGGTTGCCGGGCGTGATCTGCACCGGGCCCAGGCTGCTGCTGGCCGCCAGATTGTCCAGCGGCGGCAGGGTGATCTCCACCACCACATCGGGCGCGGGCATCTGGCTGCGGTTGGCAAGGCCGAAGCGCAGAGCCACCGCCTCGCCTTGCGCCAGTTCCCGCTGCGGCGCTTCCAACAGTTCGATGTCGAGGTCGACGCCGGCCAGCCCCAGCACCAGGGCCGGGTCGCCCAGCAGCCCGAAGGTGTCGATCAGGTCATGAAATACGCCCAGGGTGTCGCGCAGGTAGAGATTGAGCTTGCCGGCAATGGCCAGACTGCCCAGCCGCTGCTCGCCATCGGTGTACAGGGCGCGATAGAAGCCCTGATGCAGGTGATCATGCCCGTGGGCCACACCCAACCCGGTGGAAGACCAGGTAGCCACCGCGCCGCCAGAGGGGTTGCGGGCCAGGGTCTCGGAGATCGAATCATTGGCGATCTCGTGGAACCGGCCATCGAGACAGGTCATGGACAGATGCACCGGCAGCCGGGCGTTGTTGCTCAGGGCCAGGGCATCCTCCGTCCGGAAGATGAACTCGGAGGCCCAATAGGTGACCTGACCATGCCCGGTGTAGTTCGTCAGGAAGGCCCCGTTGTTGAAGGCCTGGATGATGTCGCTGCGGGCGGCGATGGTGGAGTTGTAATTGACGCCCAGATAGATCTTCTGTTTGCTGGTTTCGTATCCGCCGAAGAGATAATTATCCGCGACTTGATCGGAAAGTTGGGGAAAATCGCCGGCGGTGTCGGCGTTGTCGGTGATGAACAGGTTGCGCAAGCGCCAATCTCCCGGCCAGGGCGCTGTCTCGTAGCGGATCGTCTTATCGACCATGATCGAGACTTCGGTGGGGCTGCTGGCCGGGAAGCGCCCGATGAAGAGATCGGGCAGGATGTCGGCGCCGGAGACGGTGACGAAGCGGTTGTCGGCCGCGGTTTCGCGCAGGAAAGGATCGACCAATTCCAGCAGGGGGGGGATGAAGTTTTTGCGGCTGCTGCCCCTGAAGTCGCGATAGTCGTAGGTGCCATCCCCCACCAGCAGCACGAACGCGGGCGCGGGCGCCTGCCAGTTGTGGTAGGCGTAGGCGATGAAATCACGGATCGCCTCCGGTGAGGTCTCGCCATGGTTGAACTCGTCGTACAGGTCTTGCACATTGATGACCAGCAGGTTGTAGCCCTGATCGATGCGGTGGCGGGCCAGGGGCTGCACCGCGTTCAAGAAAGCAGGATGGCTGATGATCAGATAATCGGCCTGATTGCCGGGCGAGCGATAGTTGCTGGTGAAATCAGGTTCGATGCGGGTGGGTGGCAGGCGCTGGGCCATGGTTTGGGCCAGATAGCGGCCCGTGGCAGGCAGTTGATCGCTAAATTGCAGGCTGTAGGCGCTGACGCCGCTGATCCCGGCGTTCTGCAGGCGCTGCGGTCTGGCCGGATCGCTGACATCGTACAATTCGAGATCGCCGGCGCTGAAGCCATTGATCAGGTAGAGACGGCGCTCCTCATGTTGTCGCCCGAAGAGAAGCTTGTCACTGTCGGCCAGCAAACTGCGCTGGTAGCCGATGCGGAACCAGTTGAGATAGCCCATGTTGGAGGCCAGGCCGGTATCGCCGGGCGCGGTCAGCCGGAAGGTGTTGACGCCGTTGCGCAGCAGGGCGCCGTTGTAGGTGTAGGTGCGCTCGAAGAGATCGTAGTCATTCCATTCCCCCGTGCCCACGCGCTGATCGTTGATGTAGAAGTGGATGCGGTGATCGGGCTGGATGAAGACATCGGCCACCAACCCGCGCATGGAGATGCGCACCTGGCCGGAGGTGCTGGTCACCGGCGCCGAGAGTGTAACATCGTAGGAAAGGGTGGGGATGGGATTACGCCCGCCCACGGAGTAACGTTCCCAATACCAGCGGTCGGCCACGCCATCACGCGGGAGTTTGCTGTCGTAGATGGCGTTCTGCTCGAAGCGATCCTCCTGCCAATAACTGGTGGTGAGGGCGCCGCCCTGGGCCGGGTTGACATCGCGGGTGGACATGCGCAGGCCATCGGCCCCGCCCCAGGTCAAGAAATAGGCGCGGGTGTTGGTGTACCGGCTGGTCGAGCCTTCGCCAAAGAAGAGGATGTAATCGCCCGGATCGAAGCGGCCATCCTCCTCGCCCTGCACGTGGATGGCAAGCTCCTGGCCCTGGCCGAAGAGCTTTAGTGTGCGCGGGTTGAGCTTGGCCAGGTTGACCTCGTGGCTCTGCAAATCGGCGTAGGTGACGGTGTAGATGCCGGGCGCGGCGGTCTCCAGGCGCAGGCGCTGCGGCGCGGCCGCGGTGGCCGCGGGCGCGGCAGGCGTCGCGGGCGCGACCGCGGGCTGCCAACTGCGCGCCTCGGCAAAGTTGATGAAAGCGCCGGCCAGGGTGGAGGCGAAATAGGGATCGGGCCGGGCCGGAGCGGCCAACGCGGCCGCGTCCACAGCCGTAAAGGCAATGGCCACGCGCAGGCGGCGATGCAGTGTCAATTCCCCCGCCGGCGTCAGTTCAAAAGGTTGCAAATGCACCTGCACGTAGCGTTGATCGCGCAGATAACCGATCTCGCCCAGCGTCGCGGCCTGGTGCGGCCCGGCGGACGCGGCCGGCGCCGGCGTGTAGATCTGTGCGGTGCCGGTGTAGCTGTGCAGGGCCTGGCCGCCTGCCATGATCTCGGCATCTTGCCCATCTGCAGCGGCATCGAACTGCGGCACTTCCAGCGGGGCCGGTTCGATGGCAGGCACGCGGCGCCGCGGCCCGGTCTCATCGATTTGCACTTGCAGCACCGGCGTGGCGCCGGGCGGCAAGGCCACCAACACCGTCTTGGCCGGCAATCGCGGCTGGCCCGGCTCGGCCACTTCGCCATACTCCAGCCCCTGGGGCAGGGTGATGCGCTGGAACCCCGGCGCCTGCACGCTGGGGCTGAGCGTGTAATCTGGCGTGTTCAACTCCAACAGAACGCCATCCAGCCCGGAGGCGAGCAAAGTCAGGCCGGGCGCGGGCGGCTGCGCGCCTGCCTGGCCGCCGGAGAGGGCCACGAAGCAGGCCAACAGGGCCAGCAGCAGCAAAGGCACGCGCCTGGCAAGGGCTGGGAACCGCGAGGAAGGGAGCATGGGGAGGGGCAACACAGAGGCGGGCAAGCTATCCGTACATCCGCGGGGCCAGAGTCCTTGGTGTGGACGCTGGCGGCGGGTATAATGCCGGGCAGCCGCAATGACAGGGGGCAGCGCGCCAGGGTTTCTGGGCGCTGCCTCCATTCTGAACGGTGTGGATGCTTTTGTCTAGCAAGGTAGCTAACGAATTCTTGACAGTTTCATTAGCAGCCAAGACGTTGTCGCCTTCCCCGATGACACGGCCCGGTGACTTCAGAAATAATTGCCCTGATCCGAGTCGATTACCTTTTCACCGTAATGCTCAATCAATTGCAGCAAATGCCGCTTCAGATCAGCCCAGCGCTGGGAGCGCAAGGCGCGTAGCAACGCCTGACGATCCGCAGCCTCCAACACCGCCAGAATCTGCGGCACCGCGCCATAGGCGGTGTAGAACACATCGCTGGGCGGGATGCCGATCTCGACCAGGCCCGGAGCAAACTTCTCGTTGATGAATTCCGAATACTCTTGTTCACGTCCAGGTCGGATATCCCAGGTCATGATGATTTTCAGACGGGTCATACGTTCACACTGTGGTAATCGCGGCAGGGTCAAAAGGGGTGAGATGCAGCATACCAGATGCAACGCGTGGGCGCAAAGCATCCGGGGGGGCGCGTGGCCGCGGCGGGCCGGGCTGTTCGCGCTCCTGCTGCTGCTCCTGCTGCTGCCGGGCGGCGCTGTCCAGGCCCAGGACGGGGCCTATCCCGGCGGCTACACCTTCATGCCCCTCGAACCTGGCCCCATCCGCCTCCTTTCCCTGACGGTGGATGCCTCGATGCGCGCCAGCAATGGCGCCGCCTTGGCCGATGTCCAGGTCGTCTACCGCCTGCGCAATACCGATCTGGAGCAGCCGCGCACCCTCAGGTTTGCCTTCCCCGGCTACCCTGTCGATTTTCCTCTGCCCGACCAATGGTCGCTCAGCGCCCGCGGCCGCGAGATCAGCTACAGCGCCGCCCAGACGCAGTGGTGGATCGCCGAAGTGACCCTGGAAGCAGACGAGATCCTCAACCTCGTCCTCTTCTACACCGCGCCCCTGGGCGAGACGCCCTTCGTGCGATTCCGTTATCCGATCCACCTCACCGCCCAACTCTGGCCCGGCGTGTTGGAAAGCGCCCGCGTCACCCTCTCCTTCACCGAGCCGCCCAACCCCCAATCCTGGCTGCAACTCACCCCCGCCGGCTACAAACTCACCGCCGAGGCGATCACCTGGTCCTACGACGCCGTGGACCCGGACGCGGCCATCGACTACCACTTCATGCATCCCAGCTTGTGGGAGCGCCTGCGCAACGCCCGCCACAGCGCGGCGCAGACCCCTTCCCCCGCGGCCCAGCGCGATCTGGGCGATGTCTACACCGATCTGGCCACGCGCGCGGGGGATCCGGCCCTCTTCAACCGTTATTTCCCCCTGGCCGTCGCTGCCTACAGCCAGGCCATCCGCCTTGACCCCGGCGACGCCGCCGCCTATCTGGCCCTGGCCCGCCTCTACCGCCAGCGCGCCGGATTGAGTCAGCCCCCCGATCCCGCGTACATCGCCCTTTCAGTCAATCAATTGGCCGCGGCGCTGGAACAGGGCGCGCAGGATCCTGCCATCGCCGCCGCGGTGGTGGAGGATTTTGCCATGCTGATCGCCCGCGCCCGCGCCGAAGGGGAGTACGACAGCGCCCAAAGCTATCTCGACCGCCTGCAAACCCTGGCCGACGCCAGCCGCGTGCCCCTGCAAAGCGCGGCCATCGAGGCCGAACGCCAGCAATTGGCCGTGGAATGGGCCGGCGCGCTGCTGCGCGAACAAGGCCCCGGCCCTGCCCGCCAGGTGCTGGCCGACCTGTTCGGCTCCGAACTCGTGGCTCAGCCGCCGGGCGCCCGCTTCGCCGGCCTCAACTCGCTGCACCTCGCCGTGGAGACGGCGTCGGGCCAGCGGCGCATCCTTGTGCAGGCGGCCCCCCGCATCGGCGCTGCCGGCCTGATCGACGAACTGGCGTCTGCCTGGCAGGCCGTGGGCGTGGCCGCCATCAGCCGCAGCCAGACGGAACCGCCGGCGCTGGAAGCCACCCTGCCTTTCCTCACGGCGGCGGATCTGCAAGCGCGGCAGCAAGCTTTGGCCGCGGCCCTGCCCCCCCGCCCCGAATGGCAGCCTCTGGTCGACCTTCTCAGCCCTACCCGCCTGATCTGGCAGGAGCAGGACGCGCGCTGGCGCGTGCAGCAGCACTTCGAAGAGCAGGTCACGCTGGCGCCGGCGGCGGCGACGCTGGCCGCCGAGGCCCTGGCCCTGGAAAACGCGGCTGCCGCCCTCCCCCTCTCCGACCCCATCGGCGCCTTGCAAGCCGAGTTGTGGCGGGCCGAAGCGGAAGTGTGGCAACGATTCAGCGCCAACAGCAGCGCCCGCTTCACCCTCACCCTCGACCCGAACCCCGGCGCGCCCATCGTGCGCGTCTGGAGCCTGGACGTGGGCGAGCAGGCGCAGATGGCGGGACAGGCCCAGCGCTACCGGCTGCTGCCCATTCTCCTCGTCGCCCTCACCCTCTATCTCCTCTTCATCCTCGCCCTCTGGGCCCTCTGGCGCGTCAGCCGTTCATAACACGCATCACGCATCACGCATCACGCCCCGCGCCCCGCGCCCCACGCACCACGCACCACGCCCCCCTACCAATCCACCTCCGCCGTGAGAAAGGCGGTCAACAGGGCAACGGCATGCTCGACATCGCCAAAATCGATCATCTCCGAGGTGGTGTGGACGTAGCGGCAGGGCACTGATACGGCGCCGCTGATCACCCCGGCCCGCGCGGCCTGAATGGCCGCGGCGTCGGTGGAGCCAAAGGTCAGCACCTCCGGCTGAAAGGGGATGCCCTCTCGCTGGGCGGCGGCGATCAGCGCCCGCCGCAGGCGCGGATGCGCGATCATTTGCGCATCCGCGATCTTGATGGCAGGGCCATGGCCCAGCTTCACCGCGGCCGGCGTCAATTGTTTGGGCGTGTCGCCGGCAGGGGTCACATCCACCGCGATGCCGATCTCCGGATCCTGGCCAAACGCGGCCACCCGCGCCCCCCGCACCCCCACCTCCTCCTGCACGGTGAAGGTGAAGAGCAGGTCGTGCGGCGACGCCGGCAGGGTGCGCAGCAGTTGCACCAGGATGGCGCAGCCGATGCGGTCATCGAACCCGCCCAGGGCGCGGCGGCCCAACGAAACGAAAGGCCGATCGAACACCGCCACATCGCCGATGCCCACCGGCAGCGCTGCCGCCCCCTGCACGCCCATGTCGATAAACCATTTCGGCCAGTCCGGCGTCTCGTTTTCCACGATCTCCGCCTTGACGCCGCCATTGTGGCTGATCACCCCCACCGCGCCATTGCCAAAACGCACCCGCTGGCCCAAAAGCATCTTGCGACCCAGCGTGCCCAGCCCGCTGAAGCGCAGCATGCCATCCTCCTCCACCTGCGTCACGATCACGCCGATCTCGTCCATGTGCGCGGCCAGCATGATGCGCCGGCCGCTGCCATCCCCGCGTTTGAGCGCGTAGAGGTTTCCCATGGCGTCGATGGTCACAGCGTCGGCGTAGGGTGTGACATGGTGGGCGATCCTCTCCCGCACCGCATCCTCGGCCCCGGGCGGGCCAAAAACAGTGCTCAATTCGCGGACAAGCTCTTGCATGGACAGGTCTCCTGGGTGTGGGGGAGTTATGAGCGGCCAACCAGCCGCGCCAGCGCCGCCTCATCCGCCAACACCGCGCGCAGAAGCTGGATCAGCGCGTGGAAGTCGCCGAGTTCGGCTACGGCCACCGGGCCGTGGATGTAGCGACAGGGGGTGGAAAGGATGCCGGTGGGCGTGGCCCGGTAGCGGCCAAACCCGGAGGCGTCGGTGCCGCCGGCGTTGGGGTGTTTGAATTGGTAGGGGATGCCGTGGGCCGCGGCCGTGCGCAGCAGATGTTGCAGCACTGCCGCCTGCACCACGTAACTGCCATCCCGTTGAGTCAGGGCCGGGCCATCCCCCAGCCGGGTGGTGGGGAAGCGCGGCTCATCGACGGGGCCGGGCAGATCATCGCAGACCGTGCCCTCCAGCACCAGCAGCAGATCGACCGCCAGCATTTCCGCCGCGGCCAAGGCCCCGCGCACCCCTACCTCTTCCTGCACGGTGAAGATGGCGTGCAGATCGCAGGGCAGGGCGGGGCCCATCAACAAGGCCATGGCCGCGGCGCAGCCCAGCCGGTCATCGAAGGCTTTGCCCTTGATCCGCCCCTTTTGCGGCAGCGGCGCCTCTTCCGCCACTGCCTGATCGCGGCCCAGAAAGCCAAAGCGGGTGGCAAACAGGGCCTGCTGGCCGATCTTGACCCGCGCGGCCGCGGCTTCCTTGTCCGCGGCGCCGATGTCGATCACCAGATCCTCGATCTTGGGCACGCGTTTGGACTCATCATTGTTGTGGCGCTGCAAATGGGGCGGGGGCCAGCCGATCACGCCCGGAAGCTGCTCCGGGCCGACCAGCACGCCTTTGCCGGCCAGGGTGCGGGCGTTGACGCCGCCGCTGGCCGCCACGTGCAGCAAGCCGTTGCTGTCGATCTCGGTGATGAACAGGGCCACTTCATCCATGTGCGCGGTCAGGGCCACGCGCAGATCGCCCTCGCCCCGGCCCCGTTTGATAGCGGTGAGATTGCCCATGGCGTCGATGTGCAGGGCGTCGACATGGGGATGCAGGGCGCGGGCGATCAGGTCGCGCACCGCGCCTTCATTGCCCGGCCCCCCGGCCGCCTCGCTGAGACGGCGCAGCAGGGCAGTGGTGAGTGGCGTCATGCTGGGGCCTCGTCGAAAGTGGGCAACTGGTAGGCCAGGCCGGCGAGGAAAGCCGCATCCACCTCGGGAATGAAGGCAGCCAGCCAGCGCGCCGCCCCCTCCAGGTCGGCCAGATCGGCCACCTCCACCGGCGAATGCATATTGCGGATGGGAAGGCTGATCAGGGCGGTGGGCCGGCCGCCAGCGGCCACCTGTACGGCCCAGGCATCGGTGCCCGAATTGGCGGGCAGCGGTTCCAGACCGTGGGCCAGTTCCAGGCGGGCGGCGGTCGCGGCCAGGGCTTCGCCCAGCCGCGGGTGCAGGTTGGGGCCGATGCCCAGCACCGGCCCGCCGCCCAGTGGGAAAGTTTTATCTTTGTCCGCGCCGGGCTGCTCGGCGAAGGTGACATCGAGCACAATGGCCAGATCGGGGCGCAGGCGGAAGGAGGCGGTGTGCGCGCCGAGCAGGTTCAACTCCTCGCCCACGCTGGCCACGGCCAGCAGATCGCAGGCATGGGGCTGATCTTGCAGGTGTTGCAGCGTGGCCAGCATGACGCTGACGCCGGCGCGGTTATCCAGGGCCTTGCCTGTCACCCGGCGGCCTTGCAGTTCCACGAAGGGCCGATCCACCAGCACCACATCGCCGGGACTGACCCACGCGGCCACTTCGGCGGCGTCCCGGCCCAGATCGACCACCAGATCGTGCAGGCGGGGCATGCGCTGCCGCTCTTCCGCCGCCATCAGGTGGGGGGGGCGATCGCCGATCACGCCGGCCAGGGGGCGCCGGCCCAAAACAATGACCTCTTGCCCCACCAGCAGCCGGTAGTCGGCGTGGGTTTGTGTCAGCCGCAGAAAAGGGCCTTCCACCGCGGCCACCAGCGCGTACACCTCGTCCAGGTGGGCCATGAGCATCAGTTGGGGGCGAGGTTCCGGCCCCTGGCCCTGCTTGCGCCCGATCACATTGAACAGGGGATCGATCGTCACCTCGTCGCAGAGGGGCGCCAGCAACTGGGCCGCGATCTCGGCGACCGCCCCTTCGCCGCCGGTGGGGCCGTGGGCTGTGGAGAGAGTGCGGAGGAAGGAAAGGAGGGGCATGAGCAGGCAAAGGGGGAGGGTGGTCGGTTGTCCTCAAGCCAGGCCCGCCGCCAGAGAGGGGCGGCGGGCCCGGTGTGTGCGTCAAATGCTGCCGCGGATCAGACCAGTTCTGGTTGCAGCAGGCCGAAATCGCCCCCGCGGCGGCGATACACCACATTCACGCCCCCGCTTTCGGCGTTGAGGAAGAGATAGAAGTCATGGCCGAGCAATTCCATCTGCTCGATGGCTTCGTTGGCGTCCATCGGCAGCACGGGGAAGCGCTTGATGCGTACGATGCGCCCGCCCAACTCCTCTACATCTTCCTCGCTGGGCAGCGGCGTGATGGTTTGGGCGATGGCGCTGGCCTGCGCCACCGCTCGTTTGCTGTTGCGGGCTGTCTTGCCTTTGAAGCGCTCGATGCGGCGCTCCAACTTGTCTGTCACTGCATCGATGGAGGCGAACATGTCGCCGGTGCGCTCCTCGGCCCGCAGGATGGTGCGGGGGCTGCGCAGCGTTACCTGCGCCACCGCGCGGTCGCTGGCGCTGCGCGTCTTTTCTTCGCGCAGTTCCACACGCGCTTCATCGATATCCGGCAGATAACGATCCAACTTCCCTACTTTTTTCTCCACGTACTGATTCAACCAATCCGTTACTTCGACATTGTGGGCCAGAATTGTCAGCTTCATGGGTTGGTTTCTCCTTTCTGAGCAGTGACCGCTGGCCGGCGGGGCGCCGGCGGCGGAGGGTGAGAATGAGCCATTCTAAGACTCCTCCCCACAGATGTCAATCGCTCCTGTTGCGCGCAGGCCTGGCGGGGAGGATTCGGGCCCTTGGGACGCAGGCAGGGCCTGCCAGCACCTTGCAATTGATCACCTGAGGACAACGAAGATCGCAACATTGTCTGTACGGCTCCTGCTTGTAGTATAGCACGCGTCGGGGATGGCAGCAATATGACCTGGATCATGGTAGCGGCCTGTAGGTGAGCTTACGATAGATGCAACCATTTTTGCCTGCACAGAAGGGGGATAACTTCACCTGAACAGAACGCATACATTTTCCTCCCCAGCCCCTGTCCCATCGGGCGCTAAAACTGCGCCCGATCAAGCAGGCTGTGGTCAGTTATTCATTTTTCTGCGCCAATGTCGGCGTAAAACAAGCCAATGGAGGCTATCTCATGCAAACGATCAAAGAATTGGAGGCGAGCGCCGGCGTGGCCCAGGCGCCCGACTCCCCCGCAGCAGATGTCGAAAGTATGCTGGCGCGCGCCAAGAAGCCAGCCGCGGACGCCATGATCCTGCACCCCTTTTACAAGGGGAAGGTGGAGGTGACGCTGAAATGCGCGGTGCGTGACTTCAATGACTTCGCCATCTGGTACACACCCGGCGTGGCCGCGCCGTGCAAGGCGATCCAGGCGGATCCTGAAACGGTGTACGAGCACACGAACAAGGGCAACATGGTGGCCGTGGTTTCCGACGGCACCCGCGTCCTCGGCCTGGGCGATATCGGCGCCAAAGGGGCCATTCCGGTGATGGAGGGCAAGGCCCTGCTCTACAAATATCTGGGCGGGGTGGATGCCTTTCCCATCTGCCTGGATACCAAGGACCCGGATGAGTTGATCCGGGCGGTGTTGATGTTGCAGCCCTGCTTCGGGGGCGTCAACCTGGAAGACATCTCCCAGCCGAAGTGTTTCTACATCCTGGACACGCTGCGCCAACGCGCGGAGATCCCGATCTGGCATGATGATCAGCAGGGCACGGCTACGGTGGCCCTGGCCGGATTGATCAACGCCCTCAAGATCGTGGGCAAACGCATGGATGAGATCAAGGTGGTGTTCCAGGGGGCCGGGGCCTCGAACGTGGCCTGCACGCGGTTGATGTTCGCCGCCGGCCTGAAGCCGGAGAACTGCTTCGTGGTGGACAGTCGCGGCATCCTGCACCCCGACCGGGAAGATTTGCAGCGGCGCAAGACCGAGTATGTGGACAAATGGCGGCTGTGCAACATCACCAACGCCGCAGGACGCACCGGCGGCATCGCCGAAGCGTTGGTGGGCGCAGATGTGTGCATTGCCCTGAGCACGCCAGGCCCGGGCACGCTGCAAGCCGAGTGGGTGCGGAAGATGGCGGAGGATAGCATCGTCTTTGCCATGGCCAACCCCATCCCCGAGATGTGGCCTTGGGAGGCAAAAGAGGCAAAGGTGCGCGTCTTCGCCACCGGCCGCTCTGATTTCGCCAACCAGGTGAATAATTCCCTCGGCTTCCCCGGCATCTTCCGCGGGGCGCTGGATGTGCGTGCGCGCACCATCACCGACGAGATGTGCATTGCCGCGGCCACTGCCCTGGCCGACACCGCGGTCGAGCGGGGCCTGGACGCAGAGCATATCCTGCCCACGATGGATGACTGGGAAGTCTTCCCCCGCGAGGCTGTAGCGGTGGGTATGAAGGCGCAGGAGCAAGGCATCGCCCGTCTGACGGTGAAGAAGGATGACCTGCTGCGCGGCGCCAGTGACATCATTGCCCGTTCGCGGGCCATGACACAATGGATGATGCGCAAAGGCTACATCGCCGAAGCGCCGGAGGTTTGACCATGTACGATGTGATCATTATCGGCGGAGGGCCTGCGGGCCTGACCGCAGCCGCTTATTGTCTGCGCAAACGCCTGGAAGTGTTGCTGATCGCGCCAGACCTGGGCGGCAAAGCCAATTACCGCATGCATCTGGCCGGGTTGGAGGGCTTCGAGCATATCACCGGCGAGGAGATCGTGCGCAAGTTCCGCGGGCAGTTGCAATATCTGGACTTTGCCCGCATCCGCGGCATGGCCACTAAGATCGAAGCGCGTGCGGATGAGTCTTTCGAGACTTTCACCGTCTTCACCGAGGAAGGCAATCGCTATCACACCCGCGCCCTGATCCTGGCCACGGGCGTGATGCCGCTGCGCCTGCATGTGCCGGACGAGGAGATGCTGTTGGGCCGCGGGCTTAGCTATTCGGCGGTCAGCCACGCGCCCCTGTTCTGGGAGCGGGAGACGGCGGTGGTGGGCAGCGGCGATCTGGCCTTGCGCTCGGCTGCCGAGTTGGCGTTGGTGGCCAGCCGGGTGGTGTTGGTAGCGCCGGAGGGCCTGCCCGATCATCCCCTGAAGCGCAAACTGACCGGGCAGCAGAATGTGACGATCCTGGAAAAGTATCATGTCACCCACATCCATGGCAACGGCTATGTCCACGCCATCAGTGTACGCTCTCCCGAGGGCAGCGAGCAGGAGATCCCGGTCTCCGGCGTGTTCGGCGAGCTGGGGTTCCGGCCCCTCTCCGATCTGGTGCAAGGGTTGGTGGAACTGAACGCCGAAGGGTATGTGGTGATCGATGATCGCTGCCGCACCTCCCGTCCCGGCATCTTTGCCGCTGGCGACGTCACCGACACCTATGCCGAGCAGGTGCTGATTGCCACCGGCGAAGGCGCCAAAGCCGCGCTGGCTGCGTACGATTATCTGCTCTACTACTAAGTGAGTTGCACGCGCGACTAAGTGAGTTGCACGACCGCCCAACGATTCATCTCGATAGCGAATCGCTGCAGGCGGTCGTGCAACTCACTTGCACGCGCGACTAAGTGAGTTGCACGACCGCCCAACGATTCATCTCGATAGCGAATCGCTGCAGGCGGTCGTGCAACTCACTTGCAAAACCAGGCGGTCGTGCAACTCACTTGCAAAACCAGGCGGTCGCGCGACTAAGTGAGTTGCACGACCGCCCAGCGATTCAGCTCGATAGCGAGTCACTGCAGGCGGTCGTGCAACTCACTTGCGCTGCAGGCGGTCGTGCAACTCACTTGCGCTGCAGGCGGTCGTGCAACTCACTTGCTAAAAAACCACCTACCCCACCACCCCGACAACGCGAGATTGCATGGCCGCGGCCAGGGCCTGAAGCCCGAAAAGGGGGCGGATCAGGACGCGCATCTCCTGCACCTGCCCCCTTTCGTTCAACTGGAAGATATCCACGCCCTCAAGCGTCAGGCGGCGGCCGCTGCCATCGGCAGCCTCCACACTCGTCTGAAATTGCATCACCACACCCCCCTGATCGTTGTGATAGTGATGCGTATAGGCCAGATCGCCGAACACCTCGATCACATGGGCGAGCAGAAAGGTGACCGCCTCGCGGCCTTGATAGGGCTTGAAAACGGCCGGGGAATAGAATTGCACATCGGGGGCCAGCAGATCGAAAAGGCCTTGCATGTCCCGATTGGCTACGATCCTTTCCCACCGGAGGATAAAATCCCCGATCCGCGGGTTTTCTTCTGGTTGTTGCGACTGGCGCTGGCTGGCTGGCATGGCTGACTCCTGATGGATGACTGCGTACCGGTTCCCCGATTCTACGCGCTGCCGCGGCGCACGCCAAATCACGCCCCGCCCTGATTTGCCTCCGCCGCCGATCCAGGCCATACTGCCCGGCATGAGTGACCTGACTGAACTGAAACGGCTGGCCGCGCAGCGGGCGCTGGCAGAGGTGCAAGATGGTATGCGGTTGGGCCTGGGCACCGGCTCCACCGCCGCCATTTTCATCGACCTGCTGGGCCAGCGGCTGCGCGCCGGCGATCTGCAGCACATTGCAGCAGTGGCCACTTCCCAGGCGTCGGCGGCCAGAGCCGCGGCCTGGGGCATCCCCGCCATCTCCCTGGCCGCGGCGGGGCGTCTGCACCTGGCAGTGGATGGCGCGGACGAGATCGACGCGGCCCTGAACCTGATCAAGGGGCTGGGGCACGCCCTGCTGCGTGAAAAGATCGTCGCCATCCACGCCGAACGTTTTTTGGTAATTGCAGATGAGGGCAAACGCTCTCCGCGGCTGGGGGTGCGCAGCCCCCTGCCGGTGGAGATCACCCCCTTTGCCGCCGACGCCACCGTGAACTGGCTGAACACCCTGGGCTGCCGGGCCGAACTGTGGCGAGATGCCCAGGGCCAGCCCTTCTGCACCGACAATGGCAATCTGCTGGCCCGCTGCTGGTTCGCCGCGGGCATTACCGACCCCTACGCCCTGGCCCGCGCCCTGGCCGATCGGCCCGGCGTAGTCGAGCATGGCCTCTTTTTGGATATGGCCAACGCTGTCATCCTGGCCGGCGGCGACGGCCTCACCCTGCTGGAACGACAGAGATGACGATCAAAATCGCTCCCTCCATCCTCACCGCCGACTTCAATCACCTGGGCCGAGAGATAGCCGCGGCCCAGGCTGCGGGGGTGGATTGGCTGCATCTGGATGTGATGGATGGGCATTTCGTGCCCAATCTCAGCTTTGGGCCGCTGGTGGCGCGCGCTGCCCGCGCCGCCACCACCCTGCCCCTGGATGTGCATCTCATGGTGGAGCAGCCCGAACGCCTGCTCGACGCCTTCATCGCCGCCGGCGCCGACCGCATCAGCGTGCATCTGGAGGCTTGCGTGCACCTGCACCGGGTGGTGCAACAGATCAAAGAAGCAGGAGCCTGCGCCGGCGTGGCCCTCAACCCGGCCACCCCGCTGCACCTGCTGGAAGAGATTTTGCCAGAATTGGATCAGGTGCTGGTGATGTCGGTCAACCCCGGATTTGGCGGCCAGGCGTACATCCCGGCCAGCACCGCGCGGGTGCAGCGGCTGGCAGCGATGGTGGCCGGGCGCGGGCTGACGGGAGTGGAGATCATCGTCGATGGCGGGGTGAAGGCGCACAATGCCGCCGCGATCGCTGCGGCCGGGGCCACCGTGTTGGTGGCAGGCTCGGCGGTGTTCGACGGCCGGCACAGCGTGGCAGACAACGTGGCGGCCCTGCGCGCCGCCCTGCCTTGAACCACCGCCCTAGCGGCTTTGCTGTTGTCCATCTATCCCAGCGTTCCCCATCCACCATGCCTTTCCCCATCTACGATCTCGCAAACGCGCGCCGGGGCATCCTCAAACGCCGCGGCTGGAGCGATACGGCCTATCCCGCCAGCCTGCTGGCGGGCATCGCCGCCATTTTCGGCGAGCGCCTGACGCCCGACGCGGCCGTGGCCCGCATCCTGGCAGATGTGCGCGCCCGCGGGGACGCGGCCCTGCACCACTGGTCGCGCCTGCTCGATGCCGCCCAAGGAGAGGCCCTGCTCGTGGCCCCTGCGGCCCGCGCCGCGGCCCTGGCAGGGCTGGATCCTGCCCTGCGCGCAGCCCTGGAACAGGCCGCGCAGCGCATCGCCGCGTTCCACCGCCGCCAGCCGGCCCAGTCCTGGATGCATGTAGACGCTGCCGAAGGCGTGCTCGGCCAGATCGTGCGCCCCCTCGACTCGGTCGGCGTCTACGTCCCTGCCGGCAGCGCGCCCCTGCCCTCTTCCCTGCTCATGGCTGCGGTCATCGCCCGCGTGGCCGGCGTGCCGCGGGTGATCGCCTGCGCGCCCCCCGACCGCGGCAGCGGCCAGGTGGCCGACGTCATCCTCGCTGCCGCCGAGATTGCGGGCGTGGATGAACTCTACGCGTTGGGCGGCGCCCAGGCCATCGGCGCCCTGGCCTTTGGCAGCGAAACGGTGCCCGCGGTCGATAAAATCGTAGGCCCGGGCGGGCTGTTCGTCACCCTGGCCAAACGCCAGGTGTTCGGGATCGTGGGCATCGACGGCCAGCCCGGCCCCACCGAGACCCTGATCATCGCCGACGCCGGCGCCGACCCTGCCTGGGTGGCGGCCGATCTGCTGGCCCAGGCCGAGCATGACATCCTCGCCGCGGCCATTTTGCTCACCCCCAGCCGGGAACTGGCCGAAGCCGTGCAGGCCGAGATCGGCCAACGGCTGGAGCAGCTCAGCCGGGCGGAGATCATCGCCCAGAGTCTGGCCGCGTACGGCGGCGCGGTCATCACCCCCGACCTGACCGCGGCGGTGCAAGCAGCCAACGCCTTCGCGGCGGAGCATCTCTGCCTGTGCGTGCGCGACCCCTGGGCGCTGGTACCCCAGATCAGGCACGCCGGCGGCATCTTCGTGGGCGAGCACAGTTTCGAGGTCTTGGGCGATTACGTGGCCGGCCCCTCGCACATCATGCCCACCGCGGGCACGGCCCGTTTCGCCTCCCCCCTGACGGTGGAAGATTTCATCAAGCGCACCAGCCTGATCGGGCTGAACGCGGCCACAGCCGCGGCGCTCAGCCCGGTGGCCGCCCGCATCGCCGCGGCCGAAGGCCTCGACGCCCACGCCGCCGCGGCGCGGGAACGATCAAAGATTGGAGATTAGCGATTGAAAAGGGCGTTATTCACTGTCGGGGACTGAAGCCTGCCAGGATGGACGGCTTTCTGCCAGCGATGCAGCGATGACCTCATCGCTCACCCCATGTTTGCGCAAGTTTTCGACCAGCGCCGGCAGCGTTGATTCCGCCTCCAGCCGTTCCAGGTCGGCGCGCAGGCCCTGACCGATATACGCCCGGATCAGCGGTTGATAGCCAGAAAAGCCCAGCAGCGGCGCAATCCGCTTGATATCTACGAGCACATCCTCCGGCACCCGCAGGCTGATCATCGTCATGGGCCGGTCTTTGTGCAGCCGCACCGTCAAATCATTGGTTTTCATACATTCTTCTCTCGGCGCTCGTGGCCGGTCGTGCAGAAATGAGTCGAAATGTGTCGTTACGTAAGGCATAGACGACGTACAGCAGGCGCCATGCCTTGGTCAAACCCAACAGTGCCCCGCGCAGTTCATCATCAACGATTTCATTATCAAGTACCACAAGGAATGGATCGAAGAACGCTTCGCACGCCGTCGCGAGATCGATGCCGTGTTTCCGCCGGTTGCTGTGCGCCTTATCCGTGTGCCATGCGAAGACAATTCCTTGCAGGATACGTCGCTCATCCATGACGGCATTCTAATTAAACGTATATACAATGTCAAGATCGTGACATGACGCCCACCCCCCAATCCCCAATCAACCCATCTCCAATCTCTTCGCTCCTCCGTCCCGACATCGCCGCGATGGAGGCTTACACGCCTGTCAAGCCCTTCGAGGTGCTGAGCCGGGAACTGGGCCGCGCGCCCCACGAAATCATCAAACTGGACGCCAACGAGAACCCCTACGGGCCTTCCCCACGCGTGTTGGACGCGCTCAGCCGCTTTCCCTGGTACCACATCTACCCCGACCCGCAGCAGGGCGAGTTGCGCCAGGCCCTCGCCGGCTACACCGGCCTGCCCGCCGAGCACATCCTGCCCGGTCACGGCGCGGATGAACTGCTCGATTACCTTTGTCGCCTCTTCCTGGCGCCGGGCGATAGCATCCTCAACTGCCCCCCCACCTTCGGCATGTACAGTTTCGACGCCAAACTGAGCGGCGCCCGCGTGATCGAGGTGTGGCGTGACGATCACTTCCGGTTGGATGTGGCGGGCATCGAGCGGGCGGTAAAGGAACATCGCCCCAAACTGCTGTTCCTCACCTCCCCCAACAACCCCGACGGCAGCCTGATCCCGCACGACGCCTTGCGCCGCCTGCTGCGCCTGCCGCTGATCGTGGTCGTGGACGAGGCGTACATCGAATTCGCCGAGGATCCGGCGGCGAATTCGGTGGCCTCGTGGGTGCCGCACACACCGAACCTGATCGTGTTGCGCACCTTCAGCAAATGGGCGGGCCTGGCCGGATTACGCCTCGGCTACGGCATCTTTCCCCTGCAGATCCTGGCGCATCTGTGGACGTTCAAACAGCCCTACAACGTCAACGTCGCCGCCACGGTGGCCGGCCTTGCCAGCCTGAACGACCTGCCCTTTCTGCAAACCCGCATCGCGGTGCTGAAAGCAGAGCGAGACCGGCTGTATTCTGCACTCGGCCAGATTCCCTGGCTGCACCCCTATCCCAGCCAGGCCAATTTCGTGCTCTGCCGAGTCGAAGGCAGAGCCGCGGCGGAACTGCACCGCCAGTTGGCAGCGCAAGGCATTCTCGTGCGATACTATGACAAGCCCGGCCTGCAGAACTGCATCCGCATCAGCGCCGGCCGGCCAGAAGACACGGAGAGGTTGCTGCAAACGCTTACCGAGTACAAGGAGGCTGCGTGAACAGACGCCGACTTCTACAAAAACTTGCTGCTGGATCGATGAATGTCGGTTTCGATGACATGATAAACCTGGTGGAAGGCTTTGGTTTTCGTTTGTGCCGGGTTCGGGGCAGTCATCACATTTTCATACACCCAGAGGTGCCAGAACTCATCAATCTGCAACGTGTTGGCGGTCAGGCGAAACCCTATCAAATCCGGCAATTCTTGAAACTGGTTGAGCGCTACAACCTCATTTTGGAGGATAACTAATGCGTGACTATCACATCAACATCTTCTATTCTGAAGAAGATGGCGGCTATATCGCCGATATTCCTGATCTCGAAGCATGTTCGGCCTTCGGTGAAACACCCCTGGATGCACTACAAGAGGTAGCAATTGCCAGGCAGGTCTGGCTGGAAGCGGCGCGCCAGGCTGGCAGGGACATCCCAGAGCCAAAGTATCGTCCGGTGATCTATCAAATTGCGGCCTAACCTGGCCCGGTTAAATACTTGGCGCCGAACCTAAGCAGCGAAAGCAGCCCCTTCTTACGCCGCTGGCCACAATCTCGCCCGATCAATCAGAACTGACATGCCCATCACCGTCACTCGCACCACCCGCGAAACCGACATCACCCTCACCCTCGACCTGCACGGCAGCGGCCAGGCCGATGTGCACACCGGCATCGGCTTCTTCGATCACATGCTCACTCTCTTCGCCAGCCACGGCCTGTTCGATCTCACGGTCGCGGCCCACGGCGACTTGCACATCGACGAGCATCATACAGTCGAGGATGTGGGCATCTGCCTGGGGCGGGCGATCAGCCAGGGCTTGGGCGATCGGGCCGGCATCGTGCGCACTGCCCACAGCTATGTGCCCATGGATGAGGCCCTGGCCTTTGTCGCGGTCGATCTGTCGGGCCGGGCCTATTGCGTGTTCGAGGCGGCCTGGCATACGCCCCGCATCGGCGGCCTGGGCACCGACCTGATCGGCCATTTCTTCGAGTCGGTGGCCGGCCACGCGGCCATGAACCTGCACGCCCGCGTGCTCTACGGCCACAACGACCATCACCAATGCGAGGCGCTGTTCAAAGCCTTCGCGCGGGCGCTGGACGCGGCCACGCGCAGCGATCCCCGCCGCCAGGGCGTGCCCTCCACCAAAGGCACGCTGACCTTATGATCGCCATCATCGATTACGCCATCGGCAATGTGCGCAGCGTGCAAAAGGCGGTGGAACAGGCCAGCGCCGAGGCCGGCAGCGCCCAAACCGTGATCTTGACCGCGCAGCCGCGGCAGATCCTGGACGCGGCCGGCGTGATCCTGCCCGGCGTGGGCGCGTTCGGGGCCTGCGTGACGAATCTGCGGCAGCGGCGCCTCTCTTCGGTGCTGCGCGAGGTGGTGGTGGAGGGCATCCCCCTGCTGGGCATTTGCGTGGGCATGCAGATGCTGTTCGAGGCGAGTGAGGAGATGGGCGACTGGCCAGGGCTGGGCTTCCTGCCCGGCCGAGTGCGGCGCTTCGGCCCAGAACTGCGCATCCCGCAGATCGGCTGGAACCAACTGCACCCCACCCGCCCCGACCCCCTGCTGGCCGGCATCGCCGATGGCGCCTACGCCTACTTCGTCCATTCCTATTTCTGCGACGCCGCCGACCCCGCGGATGTGCTGGCAACGACGGAATACGGCATCACCTATCCCTCGGTGGTGCAGCGCGACCGTATCTGGGGCATCCAATGCCACCCGGAAAAGAGCCAACAGGTAGGATTGCACATTCTGCGCAATTTCATCAGCATCTGCACCGCCGCCTGACCCCCCTGCCCCCTGCCCCCTCATGCTCATTTTTCCTGCCATCGACCTCCGCCGGGGGCGCTGCGTGCGTCTGCGCCAGGGCGATCCCACCGCCGAGACGCTGTACAGCGAAGACCCGGCCGCAGCGGCCCGGCAGTGGGCCGCGCAGGGCGCGCAATGGCTGCATGTGGTCAATCTGGATGGCGCGTTTGGGGATGAGGCCGGGCCGGCAGGGGCGCCGCTGCCGATCAACTTGCAGCGGCTGGCCGAGATCCGGCAGGCGGTGGATCTGCCGATCCAGTTCGGCGGGGGCCTGCGGCGGCTGGAGGAGATGGCCCAAGCCCTGGCGTTGGGCGCCACGCGGGTGGTGCTGGGCACAGTGGCCGTGCAGCAGCCGCAGATCGTGCGGGCGGCGCTGGCCCGTTTCGGTTCTGAACGCATCGTCATCGGCATCGACGCCCGCGAGGGGCGGGTGGCCACGCACGGCTGGGCCCAGACCAGCAGCCTGGAGGCCGTGACGCTGGCCATCGCCATGCGTGCGGCCGGGGTGCAACGCATGATCTACACCGACATCAGCCGCGATGGCATGCTGACCGGCGTCAACGTGGCGGCCACGGCAGCCCTGGCGCGGGCCAGCGGCCTGGCCGTCATCGCCTCCGGCGGGGTGCGAGACGTGGCAGATATCGCCCTGCTGGCCGGACAGGCGCAGGCCGGCATCGAAGGGGTGATCATCGGTCAGGCCCTGTACACAGGCGCGCTCTCGCTGGCCGCGGCGCTGCAAGCGGCGACGCCGAACATCACATGAATCTGACCTTCCGGCCGGCGGTGGCAGCCGATGCGCGCCGCCTGAGCAAACTGGTAGACATGGCCTACGCGCCGGTGGTGCGCCGGCTCTACGGCGACAGCCCACGCGGGCGCTGGGTGCATTACGAGGAGGAGAAGGTGCTGCAGTACCTCGACCGGGAGGGGGAAGGCGTTCGAGTGGGGGAGTGGCAGGGACACACGCTGACCTTCTGCGTCTGCCGGGCCTATGGTCATTTTGGCTGGTTTCACAGCCTGGCGGTGCATCCCGACTATCAGCGCCGGGGGCTGGGCCGGCAAGCCGTGGCCGACGCCGAAGCCTATCTCTGGCGCCAGGGCGTGCAGCGCATTCATCTGATGACCTGGCCGGAGGCGACGCAGAATCTGGGTTTTTATCAGGCGCTGGGCTATGCCGCGGCGGGGATTTCCCTGTTTGCCTACCGCCGCACCGACTCGCCCCTGCCAGACGCGCCCCCGCAGATGACGGCGCACACCTTTGCCCGGCTGGATGCCAGGGCGCAGGCCGATGCGCTGGCCGCGATCGATGCGCTGGGCCAGGACGTGGGCGCAGGCGCGACCTATGCCCCCTGGGTGGCCTGGACGCAGCGCCAGCAGCAGGGGGATACGCTGCTGGTGTGGCGGCAGGAGCGGCTGCTGGGTATGGCGCTGACCTATTGGCGGCGGCAGGCGAATTGGTTGGAAGGCAAAGCGCTGCTGATCTCACCCGCGGCCACGGCTGCCGAGCAGGCAGGCGTGCTGGAGGCGGCGCGCGCCTGGGCCGCGGCCAAAGGTCGGGGCAGTTTGGGGTTTCCCATCGATCTGATGGACGCGCGAGCGACGGCGCTGCTGCACCGTTACGGTTTTCGCCTGTTTGGTGATAGTATGATCACGCTGGCCCGCGGCGCCGATGCCGCCCCTCACGGCATTCATCTTGTGCGGTTTGGGGGGTAGGTGGGTTAGTTGGTTGGTTGGTTGGTTGGCTGGTTGGTTGGTTGGTTGGTTGGTTGGTTGGTTGGTTACGGTTCGTTTTTTTCATTTCTATTCTATTGTGCTTGCGAAACGTATTATTCCTTGTCTCGATGTAAAAGCGGGCCGTGTGGTCAAAGGCGTGCAGTTCGTTGATCTGCGCGATGCCGGCGACCCGGTGGAACAGGCCCGCATCTATGACGCGGCCGGCGCGGATGAATTGGTGTTTCTCGACATCACCGCCACGCACGAGGGCCGCGGCATCATGCTGGATGTGGCGCGGGCTGTGGCCGATACCGTTTTCATCCCCTTCACCGTGGGCGGGGGCCTGCGCACAGTCGCGGAGATGCGGGCAATGCTGCAAGCCGGGGCCGATAAGATCAGCATCAACTCCGCCGCGGTGCGCGACCCAGACCTGATCACACGCGGGGCCGAGCAGTTCGGCAGCCAGTGCATCGTCGTAGCCATCGACGCCAAACGCCGGGCCGGCGGCTGGGAGGTGGTCACCCATGGCGGGCGCCGCCCCACCGGCCTGGATGTGGTGGCCTGGGCGCAGGAGGCCACGGCGCGAGGGGCCGGCGAGCTGCTGTTGACCAGCATGGATGCCGACGGCGCGGCCGCGGGCTACGATCTGGAGCTGCTGCAAGCAGTCTCCACGGCTGTGTCGGCGCCGGTCATCGCCAGCGGCGGCGCCGGCGCGGCCGAGCATTTCTGGCAGGCCCTGACTCTTGGCGGCGCGGATGCCGCGCTGGCCGCCACCCTCTTTCACTTCGATCACCTGCGCATCCCCGACCTGAAGCGCTATCTGCTGGCGCGGGGCGTGCCTGTGCGCCCGCCAGAGGCAGATCATGCCTGATCGTCCCCGTTTCAGCGCGGCCGCTGCCGGCATGGCCCTGGCCGCAGCCGGCAGCGAGGAGACCCCGGAATGGCTGGAGCGTGTGCGTTTCGATGACCGCGGGCTTGTCCCTGCCATTGTCCAGGACGCGGCCAGCGGCGCGGTGCTGACCCTGGCCTACATGAACCGGGAGGCGCTGCTCCTCACCCTGCGCAGCGGCCAGACCCATTTCTGGAGCCGCAGCCGGGGGGAACTGTGGCACAAAGGGGCTACCAGCGGCCACTTTCAGCAGGTGGTGGAGCTGCGGCTCGATTGCGATGGCGACGCCATCCTGGCGCGAGTGCATCCCTATGGCCCCGCCTGCCACACCGGCCATTTCTCCTGCTTTTTCCAGATACTGGATCCCACAGAGCCGCCGCTGGCCGCCCTGGCTGCCTGGCTGGGCGACGGCGCGGACGCGGCGGGGGATCAGTGATCAGTGATCAGTGTTCAGTGTTCAGTGTTCAGTATTCAGTGTTCAGTATTCAGTGTTCAGTATTTAGTGTTCAGTGGAGGAGGTATGTCTGAGTCGGTTTTGCAGCAGTTGATGGAGAGGATCGCGGCGCGGCGGCGGGAGATGCCGGAAGGCAGCTACACCGCGCAGCTGTTCGCGGCGGGGGAGCAAGAGATCGCCAAAAAGGTGGGGGAAGAGGGGGTGGAGGTGGTGGTGGCGGCGCTGGCGCAGGATGACGCCCGCCTCCTTTCCGAAAGCGCCGACCTTATCTACCACTTGCTGGTGCTGCTGGCGCAGCGGGGGCTGGCCTGGGCGCAGGTGGAAGAGGAATTGGCGCGGCGCTTTCGCTGACGTGCGGCAGCGATCGGAGGGACGCGATTGCGCGCCCCCTGCCGGGGTGCTACAATCCGGCCATCGGTTCCCCTGCACACTCATTCGGAGGGTCCCATGTTCACAGCCCAGCGCCCGCGCACAGCCCTGGTCTGGCTGCTTGCGCTTCTCATCCTGCTGATCGGCGTGCTGCCGGCCGCCGCCAACGACGATGACTGCCGCTATTATCGCGTCCGCCCCGGGGATACGCTCAGCGCCATCGCCCGCCGTTTCGGCGTCAGCGCCAAGACGCTGCAACAGGCCAACCCCACCATCCGCAATCGCAATCTCATCTACGCCGGCCAACGCCTCTGCATTCCTCGCGCGGGCGCGCCCGTCACCCCGCCCACGCCCCCGCCCACGCCGGCCACTCCCTGGACCGCGCCTGCCGCCGCCATCGAAGTGTATTCGCCGGTGTCATTCACCACCTACCACAGCCCCATCGAGGTCATCGGCTACTCCCTCACCTTCGAGGGCATGGTCAATATCCGCCTGCGCGATGCCGCCGGGGAAGTGATCGCCGAGCGCTATGTCATGGGCGGCGGCGTCGAACATGCCTTTTTCCACACCTATCTGCGCTTCGAGACCCAGACCGAGCAAGCCGCGCTGCTGGAAGTGTTCGAGATCAGCGCCAGAGATGGCGCGGAGATCAACAAAATCGAGACGCGGATCACGATCCTGCCCGGCCAGCGCACTGTGGATCTGCTCAGACCGGGCGTGGGCGATGTCGTCTGCGGCGCGATCGAGGTCAGCGGCTATTCTGACACCTTCGAGGCCAACGTCGTCATCACCGCCTGGCCGCGGGATGTGGCGATCAGCACCGAAACGCCGACCATGGGCGGCAGCATCGGTTTGTATCGCGAATTCGGCGAATCGATCCCGCCCTTCGGCCCCGACAGCGGCTTTGCCCCCAGCGCGCCCGTGGCCATGTTCATCAGCGCCTACGAAGGCGGGGCCATCCATGGCAGTATCGACTGGACCGTGCTTCCCATCACCTCGTATGCCGACGCCAACCACCCCGCCTGCCGACCCTGATCCACCATGAACGCCATCCCCGAAGCCCTCACCTTCGATGATGTCCTTCTCACGCCCGGCTACGCCGAGCTGCTGCCGGCGGAGGTGGACATCTCGGTGACTCTGCACCCGCGGCTGCGGCTCCACATCCCCCTGCTCTCGGCGGCGATGGACACCGTCACGGAAGCGAATCTGGCCATGGCTCTGGCCCGGCAGGGCGGGATCGGTGTCATCCATCGCAACCTCGACATCGCAGCCCAGGCGGCGGAGGTGGACAAGGTCAAGCGCTCGCAAGCGGGGATGATCGTGGAGCCGGTCACGCTCGGCCCCGACGCTTCCCTGGCCGAAGCGGAAGCGATCATGTCCCGCTATCGCATCTCCGGCGTGCCCATCGTCGACGCGGCCGGGCGGTTGGTGGGGATTTTGACCAACCGCGACATCCGTTTTGCCCGCCACCACGATCAGCCGGTGGCTGAGTTCATGACGCACGAACGCCTGATCACAGCGCCCCTGGGCACCACGCTGGCGCAGGCGCAGGAGATCCTGCACCGCTATCGCATCGAAAAGCTGCCGCTGGTGGATGAGCATGGCTTTTTGAAGGGCTTGATCACCTACAAAGACATCCTCAAACGTTCCGATTATCCCCACACCGCCCAGGATGAGCAGGGCCGGCTGCTGGTGGCCGCGGCGGTGGGCGTGGGCGAGCGGGCCATGCTGCGGGCCGAGGCGCTGATCGCCGAGGAGGTGGACGCGGTGGCCATCGACACGGCCCACGGCCACACTGCCGGGGTGCTGGCCACCGTGCGGCAACTGCGCCAGACCTGGCCGGATCTGGTGATTTTGGCCGGGAATGTGGTCACTGCGGCAGGGGCCAGGGCCTTGTTCGAGGCCGGGGCCGACGTCGTGAAAGTGGGCGTGGGCGCGGGGTCGATCTGCACCACCCGCATCGTGGCCGGCGCGGGCATGCCGCAAGTGTCGGCGATCATGGCCTGCGTCCAGGCGGCAAAGGAGTTCGGCAAACCGATCATCGCCGATGGCGGCATCAAATATTCGGGCGACATCGTCAAGGCGCTGGCCGCGGGCGCCCACGCCGTGATGCTGGGCAGTCTGCTGGCCGGGCTGGAGGAAGCGCCGGGCGATGTGGTCATGTATGAGGGCCGGCGCTTCAAGGAATACCGGGGCATGGGCAGCATCGGGGCCATGAAGGGCCGCGCTGCGGACCGTTATCAAACCTCGCAAAATGCGGGCGAGCCGGGCAATCTCGGCGGCAAGCTTGTGCCGGAGGGGATCGAGGGGCAGGTGCCGTACAAAGGCACGCTCAAGGAGTATGTGTTCCAGTTGATGGGCGGATTGCGCAGCGGCATGGGCTATGTGGGCGCGGCCTCCCTGCCCGACCTGCACGCCAAAGCCCAGTTCGTGCGCATCACCTCGTCAGGATTGATCGAAAGCCACCCACACAGCATCATTGTCACCAAAGAAGCGCCCAATTATCAGGCGCGGCGGTGAGGTTGGTTGGTTGGTTGGTAAATTGGTAGATTGGTAAATTGGTAGATTGGTAGATTGGTGGGGATCGCTCAAAAAACAACGAAACCCACCAATCTACCAACCAATCTACCAATCTACCAATCTACCAACCAATCTACCAATTTACCAATTTACCAATCTACCAACCAACAAACAAACCAACAAACAAACCAACAAACCAATTTACCAATCTACCAACCAACCAATCAAACGAGCATGAAGCGATGACGAACGACTCTCAGTCCCTGACCCGCGCGGCCCACGTCAGCTTGCGCCCGATCACCGCGGCCAACGTGCGCGCCATCCTGCGCCTGAAAGTGGCGCCCGATCAAGAGCAGTTTGTAGCTACCAACGCGGTATCATTGGCGCAGGCGCACTTCAACCGAAAGGCCTGGTACCGGGCCATCTACGCCGACGAGACGCCGGTGGGGTTCATCATGCTGTTCGATGATGGAGAGGCGGCGGAGTATTTTCTGTGGCGGCTGATGATCGACGGGGCCTATCAAGGCCTGGGATTTGGCCGCCAGGCAGTGCTACACCTGATCGAGTATGTGCGCACCCGGCCCGGGGCCGCCGAGCTGCTGGTGAGCCATGTGCCGGGGGAGGGCAGCCCCGGCCTCTTCTACCAACGACTGGGCTTCCTCTATACCGGCGAGGAGGAAGATGGGGAGTTGCTGATGCGGCTGCCGCTGGCGCCCGTTCCAGCCTCATCCCCACCCCCAACCCAGCCCCTGACCCATGTGGTGCTGTTCAAATTGCAGGATCGCAGCCCTCAGCAGGTCGCGCGCGCTGTCGAGGTGGTGCGCAGCATGGCCGGCAAGATCAGCACCCTGCGCGACCTGGAGGTGGGCGCCAATGTGACCTCCTCGCCCCGCGCCTACGATCTGGCCCTGGTCGCTCGTTTCGACAGTCAGGCCGACCTGCAGGCCTATCAAACCCACCCGATCCATCAGGAGGTTTTGGAGTATCTGCACGGCGTGATGGCAGAGACAGTTTCGGTAGATTACATCTCCCCCGCTCCTGCCGGGGAGGTCTAGATGGACAAAGGACGAAGGACGGATCACACGTGATCTTTCGTCTTTCGTCTTTCGTCTTTAGAAGATCTCCACACCCCGCCGCCGCCAGTGTGCGCGCAGATCGGGCGGGGCCAGGGCCAGCACCACCTCCGCCCGCGCGATCACCTCGACCAGCCAATGATTCTCCGGCAGCAGCACCGTCGCCTCGGCTGCGGTCAGCCAGCGGTATTCCGAATGCTCCTCACTCACGCGCACTGCGTCCCGGTCGGCCAGGGAAAAGCAGGCCAGCAGGCCCAGCAGCTCGGTTTCGGGCATGGCTGCGCCGCGATAAAAATGCGTGGCGCCGATCAAAAACTCAAACTGCGCCGCCGCCGCGGCCTCGCCGATCTCCTCCCGCAGCTCGCGGGCAAAGGCCACGGCAAAACCCTCCCCCTGATCCACCCGTCCCGTCACACACTCCCACTGCCCGGCCTGGAAATCGCGCTGCCCGCCGCGGCGCAGCAGCAGATAAGTCTGCGTGGGCGGATGCCACACCAGCGCCCCAATTCCGGCCAAAAAACGTCCGATACTCATTGCCAGATTATACATCACCTCCTCTCTCTACCTCTCATCTCTCTCTGAACCATGACCGTTACCGCAATTGTAGGCGCCCAATGGGGCGACGAAGGCAAAGGCCGCATCATCGACTATCTGGCCCAGCAGGCCGATGTCGTCATCCGCTTCCAGGGCGGCGACAACGCCGGCCACACCGTCATCAACGCATTCGGCAAGCACGCCCTGCACCTCATCCCCTCCGGCATCTTCAACCCCGCCACCCAGAACATCATCGGCGCCGGCTGCGTGGTCAATCCGCAGTCGTTGCTGGCCGAGATGGCAGGCCTGGCCGCGGCAGGCGTCAATCTCGACAATCTCTGGATCAGCGCCCGCGCCCAGATGCTGCTGCCCTACCATCGCACCCTCGACGAATTAGAGGAGAAAGCGCGGGGCAAAGACACCATCGGCACCACCAAGCGCGGCATCGGCCCCGCCTACGCCGACAAATCCGCCCGCTCTGGCCTGCGCATCGGCGACTTGCTGCACCCGGAATGGCTGGAAGCCCGGCTCGATAACGCCCTGCGCACCGTCAACCGCAAGCTCGAACTGCTGGGCGGCGAGCCGGTGGATGGCCAGGCGCTGGCCGCACTGGTGCACGAATTCCGGCAAAAGCTGGGCGGGCGCATCGTCGACACCGTGCCCATGTTGCGCCGCGCCCTCGAAATTGATGCCGACATCCTCCTGGAAGGGCAACTGGGCGTGATGCGCGACCTCGATTGGGGCATCTATCCCTACGTCACCAGCAGCAACCCCACCGCCTCCTACGCGGCCAGCGGCGCCGGCCTGCCTGCCCGCGCCATCGACCACGTGATCGGCGTGGTCAAAGCCTACAGCACCGCCGTGGGCGACGGCCCCTTGCCCACCGAATTGTTCGATGCCGATGGCCAGAAATTGCGCGACATCGGCCAGGAATTTGGGGCCACCACCGGCCGGCCCCGGCGCTGCGGCTGGTTCGACGGCGTGGCCATCGGCTACGCCGCCTGGCTGAATGGCATGACCGGCCTCGCCATCACCAAACTCGACGTGCTCGACCACTTCGAAACGCTCAAAATCTGCACCGGCTACCGCCTGCCTTCCGGCGAGATCATCACCGACTCCATGCCCGACACCCCGCGGCTGTACGAAGTCACGCCGGTGTACGAAGCGTGGGAAGGCTGGCTGACCTCGACCGAGCATTGCCGCTCGTGGGACGACCTGCCCAGGCCAGCGCGGGCCTACATCCACCGCCTCAGCGAACTGGCCGGGATCAAGGTCGATTACGTCTCCGTCGGCCCGGAGCGGGAGCAGATGTTTGCGGTGTAGACAGCGGATTGCTGTTATGGTATGATGGCGATTATCGGAATTTCGGAAAATTGGAGGTCAATCATGGCAACAGCCACCTTGCAGATGCGCGCCAAAGGCAGCGTCACCATCCCGGCGGAACTGCGCAAAAAATATATGTTTGACGATGGCGACGTTTTCACCCTCATCGATCTAGGCGACGGCAGTTTCTTTCTGTCCCCGCGTGTCTCGGTCGTGCCTAAACTCGTGGCCGAGATGGAGGCGATTCGGGAGGAAGCCGGTGTGACCGTCGCAGAAATGCTGGCCGACGTGCCCGAAATCCGCCGCCAGTTGTACGAGGAGCGCTACCGTGAGCGGATCGAAGCGGCCACGACTGCGGGTATTTCTTGATTCTTCTGTTCTCATCGCCGGCGCGATGTCCAGCAGGGGCGCAAGCTATGCGTTGTTGCGCTTGGCGGAAGTCGATCTGATCGACGCCCGCATCTCGCCGGAGGTCAGGGAAGAAACGATTCGCAATGTGCGCGCAAAAGCCCCGGCTGCCTTGCCATTTCTCAACGTTCTGCTTTCGGAAGCCTTCCCCGGCGTTGCAGAAGTGCCGGATGAGGCGATTCGGGCGGCGGCGCAAAGCGCGCATCCCAAAGATGTGCTCATTCTCGCCGCGGCAACTGCGCAAGCATGCCGCTATCTGGTCACGCTCAACGAGCGGGATTTCTGGCCTGACTCCGACCTCATTCAGGTCATTCGCCCCGGAGAAATGATCAAGGTCATCCGGGAACAGGTGGATCGGGCGGGACAAGCATGACCGGCCACCCTGTGTCCCCATCCCATTCATCTGGCACGGCGTCATCGCTTGCCGTCCGCCGCTTGCCGTGCTATGCTTGGCTGTGCTTACGTTGTAAGTATGCGATCTGTCACAGGAGCCACGTCAATCATGGTGCGTAAAATTTTCCGAACCGGCAACAGCATGGTTGTATCTCTGCCCAAAGAGATACTCAATCCGCTTCATCTCGGCGAAGGCGCCGAAGTGGATGTACAGTTCGATCAAACGCGCGGCGTCATCACCATCGCCCCGGCGGCAGTGTTGGCCAGGAGTGTGGATGCGGACTTCGTCCGGCAAGTGAATGAATTCATCGACCACTACCGCCCGGCGCTGGAAGCGCTGGCGCGAGCATGAACTACCTTTCCGTCGAGCAGACGCTATTCATCCACATGCGTTTGATCGTCGAGACAGGTGGCGGCGGGGGCGTCCGTGATCTGGGACTGCTGGCTTCGGCTGTCGCTCGTCCGCAGGCTACCTTTGACGGCAATGATCTGTATCCCGACCTGTTTTCGAAGGCAGCGGCGTTGCTTGATTCGTTGGTGCGCAATCATCCTTTTGTAGACGGAAACAAGCGTGTGGGGATCACGGCGGCGGGTTTGTTTCTGCAAATGAATGGGCGCAGGCTGTCCGCTTCTAATGCCGAAATCGAAGCTTTCACCATGCAAGTTGCCCGCTCCGAACTCACAGTCGTGCAGATGAGCGATTGGCTGCGCGCTCACACCATGATTCCATGACCGACCACACCCTCTACCAATCCCCCTTCACCTGGCGCTACGGCTGCGATGAGATGCGCCAGATTTTCTCCGAAGAACACCGGCGGCGGCTGTGGCGGCGGGTGTGGGTGGCGCTGGCGCGGGCGCAGGCGGGGGCCGGGCTGGTCTCGCCGGCGCAATTGGCCGATATCGAGGCCCACGCCGGGCAAATCGATATCGAGCGGGCGCTGGAGATCGAGCGGGTGACGCGGCACGATGTCATGGCCGAGATCATGACCTTCGCCGAGCAATGCGCAGTGGGCGGGGGCGTGATCCACCTGGGCGCCACCAGCATGGATGTGGTGGACAACGCCGAGGCGCTGCGGCAGCGAGAGGCGCTGGATCTGCTGCTGGCAAAGCTGCGGGGGCTGATCGAGCGCTTCGCCGACCTGACCGCGCAGCACGCCGACACCCCGACCCTGGCCTACACCCACCTGCAACCGGCCGAGCCGACCACCCTGGGCTATCGTTTCGCCCAAACCCTGCAAGATCTGCTGATCGACTGGGAGGAGATCGCCCGCGTGCGGGCCCACCTGCGGGGCAAGGGCTTGAAGGGGGCGGTGGGCACGCTGGCTGCATTCAGCCAACTGCTTGAGGGAACAGGCGTCAGCGCCGGCGAGTTGGAGCGCCGGGCGCTGGCCGATCTCGGCCTCGACGCGTTCCCCGCGACCACGCAAACCTACCCGCGCAAGCAAGATTGGCTGCTGCTCAACGCTCTGGCCGGGCTGGCAGGCACGCTCTACCGCTTTGCCTTCGATCTGCGCCTGCTGCAATCCCCGCCCTTCGGCGAGCTTTCCGAGCCATTCGGCGCGGGGCAGGTCGGTTCCTCGGCCATGCCCTTCAAACGCAATCCCATCACCGCCGAAAAGATCGACAGCCTCGCCCGCCACATCGCCGCCCTGCCCCACGTGGCCTGGCAAAACGCCGCCCATACCTTGCTGGAGCGCACGCTCGACGACTCGGCCAACCGCCGCAGCCTCATCCCCGAAGCCTTCCTGGCCGCCGACGAACTGCTGATCTCGGCCACCCGCATCCTCGGCGACCTCCATATCTGGCCCGGCGCCATCGCGCGCAACTTACGGGCCTACGGCATCTTCGCCGCCAGCGAGCGCCTGCTGATGGAGGCGGTGAAAGCGGGCGGCGACCGCCAGCACCTGCACGAAGTGATCCGCCGGCACTCGCTGGCCGCCTGGGCCGCGGTGCAAGCCGGCGCCGCCAACCCCCTGGCCGATCTCCTGGCCGCCGAACCTGCCTTCACCCGCCTGCTCGCCCCCGACCGCATCCTCGCCCTGCTCGACGCCTCGGCCTACGTGGGCGAAGCCCCGCAGCGGGCGCGGGCCGTGGCCGCACAAGCGAAAGAAGCCTTATATTTGCTTTCTATTCCCGGTATGGCCGAATCTATCCGAAAAGGTATGGCAACGCCTGTCGATGAATGTCATCAAGAACCGGATTGGTAAATATGATCCGCCTGCTCAGCGCCGCTGACCACCCTCTGATCCACGAATTCTGCAGTCAGAACCTCGCCCACAGCCTCTACTTCCTCGGCAACCTGGAATCCTTGGGCGTCGAGTCGGACATCTGCCAGTTTTGGGGCAGTTTCGATGGCCGGGGCGAGTTGAACGGCGTGCTCATGCGCTATATGAATGGCTGGGACATCGCCGACGCGCCCGGCTGCGACTACGCCGCCTTCGGCCAGATCGTGGACGCGCACCCCGCCGGCGCAACGCGGCTGCAAGACAACACGCAGCACACGCAGAGTTTCCTGCCTTTTCTGCGCCGGTATGAAGCCGAAACCATCCAAACCGAATATTTGTGCGATCTCGCCCGCGCAAACTTCAACCCGATCGCTACGCCCTGGCCTGTCCGCCGGGCCACACTCGCAGATTACCCTGCGCTCTGCCGGTTTTACGCTGACGCCGGGCAGATGACCCGTACCCCGCGCGGGGTCGAACGGCCTCTGACCACAGGCCGCGTCTTCGTCGTCGAGATCGCAGGCGAGATCGTCAGTGCGGTGCTCACCAACGCCGAGACGCGCGCCGCGGCCATGATTGGGGGCGTCTACACCCCGCCCCCGCGTCGGGGCCAGAAATTTGCCGCCGCGGCCATGACGGCGCTGTGCCAATCCTTAATCGCTGATGGCCTGCGCCCGGTGCTGTATTACGACAATCCCGCCGCCGGCGCCATCTATCAGCGGCTGGGCTTCCGCCGCATCGGCCTGTGGCGGGGCGTGCGCCTGCAACCCACTCTCACAGGCAGTGTAACATAGACTACCCGCTGCGATCGCTCCATTTGACAAATGCCAGACTCTCATTATACTTGCCCCATCCTGGCCGGCTTCGCTTCTGAAATCATTCATCACCGCGGGTTGGAAATGGCGGATCTTTCCAGGATCCTGGTACAGCGCAGCACAACCTTCAGCGATGCAGGTTGTTCTGTTATATACATCCTCACCACAACTCAACAAGGAGAAGACGTACCATGAGACAAACCAAATGGTTTACCCTGGTGGCGTTGGCGCTAATTGCCCTGATGCTCGCTGCTTGCGGCGGCGGCGCCACCCCCACCACAGCGCCAGTGGCGACAGAGGCGCCGGCGGCCACCACGGCGCCGGCAGCAACCGAAGCGCCCACCGCCCCCCCTGCCGCCGGCTACAGCTGCGACGACCCGCTGGGTTGCGTCGAACTTGGCCCCGGCGACCCGATCAAGTTCGGTTACGCCCTGGTGACGGCCGGCCCCAACGCCACCCTCGGCCAGGACTCGGTGCGCGGCATGGAGATCGCCGCCGATGACATGGGCAACGAACTGCTCGGCCATCCGATCGAAATCGTA
>JAANMV010000547.1_pt1 | contig 46475 bp, 39 predicted proteins | sample 7279661 | NCBI WGS metagenome assembly JAANMV01 (sample SAMN14094540, study PRJNA606508) | bioreactor metagenome | isolation source: A lab-scale SPAN reactor treating ammonium-rich wastewater day 121 | place: Ireland: Galway | collected 2017-05-16
GTCTCGAGGTCGAGCTCCACCCCGGAGAGCCTGAGACCGTGCAGGGCCATCTCGCCCTGGGCCCGGGCGAAAAGCTCGCTGGACTCGAGCAGGGCCTTGCTGGGAATGCAGCCCACCCGCAAACATGTGCCGCCCAGCTTCTTCTCCTGCTCGATGACCGCCACCTTGAGACCCAGCTGGGCGGCCCGAATGGCTCCGATGTAGCCACCCGGGCCGGCGCCGATGACGACCAGATCGTAGCTCATACTTCGATCAAGAGGCGCGCCGGCTCTTCCAGGCAATCCTTGATGCGGATCAGGAACGATACGGCTTCGCGCCCGTCCACCAGCCGGTGATCATAGGTCAGGGCAAGATACATCATAGGGCGCACCACCACCTGGCCTTGCACGGCGATGGGACGCTCCTGGATCTTGTGCATTCCCAGAACGCCGCTCTGGGGCGGATTGACGATGGGGGTGGAAAGGAGCGAGCCGTAGACCCCGCCGTTGGAGATGGTGAACGTGCCGCCCTGCAGCTCCTCGAGCTTGAGCCTGCCCTCTTTGGCGCGCGCCGCGAAGTCAGCGATGCTCTGCTCGACCTGGGCAAAGCTCAGTCGCTCGGCGTTGCGCAGCACCGGCACCACCAGGCCTTTGCCGCCGCCGACGGCCACGCCGATGTCATAGTAGTTGTGATAGACGATGTCCGTCCCGCGAATCTCGGCGTTGATGGACGGGAAGGCCTTGAGGGCCTCGATGCCGGCCTTGACGAAGAAGGACATGAACCCGAGCTTGATGCCGTACTTCCCGGTGAAGGCCACCTGGTGGCGCGAGCGCAGGTCCATTACGGCGCTCATATCGACCTCATTGAAGGTGGTCAGAAGTGCGGCCGTCTGCTGGGCCTCCACCAGTCTGGCCGCCACGGTCTTGCGCAGAGGGGTCATTGGGACGGTCTCTTCCTGGCGCGGGCCAGGCATGGAGGCCGGGACTGAGGCCGGCGCTTTCGGGGCCGGAGGCGTTGAAGGAGCAGCAGCGGCGCGCTGGACATCTTCCTTCAAGATGCGCCCGCCCGGGCCGGTGGCCTGCACCTGCTCGGCCCTCAAGCCGCTCTCGGCCAGGGCCCGCTGGGCGGCCGGCATGACGCGGGGCTCCTCCACCGTCTTCTCGGGCTTCTGGGGCGACTTTTCGGGTTTGTGAGCACTCTCTTCCACCAGACCAAGCACCTCGCCGATGCTGGCCGTGTCACCTGGCTTCTTCAACACCTGCACAACGCGCCCGGCCACCGGGGCAAAGACCTCCATATTGGCCTTGTCGGTCTCGAGCACCACGATGGCCTCGTCGCGCTCGACCCAGGCCCCCTCGCTCTTGAGCCACTGGCCCACCACCACATGGCTCACCGACTCTCCCACCGATGGAACAATCAATTCGACGCTCATGAATCGACCTGTGCGAGGCCCACCGCCGGGTTCCTTCCGGTCAGGTGAGCGCCATGGTAAAGGCCTGCTCGATCAGCCACTCTTGCTCGATACGGTGACTTTCGTGCGAGCCCGTGGCGGGGCTGGCCGACTCGGGGCGCGACAGGGTGTGGAAAGAATGCCCCACGACTTTGTCGGCGGCGCGCACCTTCAAGAAGGTCGCCGCGCCCATGTTCTCGGGCTCCTCCTGAACCCACAACACGGGAGCGGTGCGGGGATAGCCGGCCAGAGCTTGACGCAGCGGACCCTCAGGGAAGGGGTAGTACTGCTCCAGACGCAGGATGGCCACGTGGTTCGCCCCGCGCTCCTTGCGAGCGTTCTCGAGCTCGTAGTAGAGCTTGCCCGAGCAGAGCAGAATGCGGTTGACGGTCTCCGGGTCCACCTTACTGCGGTCGGGCATGACCCGCTGGAAGGTGCCGGCCGTGAGCTCGTCCAGGCTGGAGCTGCATTCGGGGTGGCGCAGCAGGCTCTTGGGAGACATCACGATCAGGGGCTTTCTCCAGGGGCGCAGCGCCTGGCGGCGCAGGCAGTGGAAGTACTGGGCCGGTGTCGTCAGGTTGACCACCTGGATGTTGTCCTCGGCCGCCAGGGTTAGAAAGCGCTCCAACCGGGCACTGGAGTGCTCGGGCCCCTGACCTTCGAAGCCGTGAGGAAGCAGCATGACCAGCCCGCTCAGTCGGTGCCATTTGTCCTCGGAGCTGACCAGGAACTGATCGATGATGACCTGAGCCACATTGCAGAAATCGCCGAACTGGGCCTCCCACAGCACGAGCGCTTCAGGATCGTCGAGGCAGAAACCGTATTCGAAAGCCAGTACCGCCGTTTCGGTGAGGGGGCTATCCCACACCTGAAAGCGCGCCTGGTCGGGCGAGAGGTGCTGCAAGGGGATGTATGGCTCACCGCTGCTGGCGTCATAAAGGATCGCGTGGCGGTGGCTGAAGGTGCCCCGGCCCACGTCCTGTCCGCTCAGGCGGACGGGGGCCCCTTCGGTAAGAAGGGTGGCAAAAGCCAGCGCCTCGGCTGTGCCCCAATCGAGCGGCCTTTTCCCCTCGGCCATCTCGAGCCGACTCTGCACCAGCAGCCTGGGGATCTTCTCATGAGGCGTGAAGCTGGCCGGCAGCTCCACCATCTTTCGCAGCAGCTCTTGCAGCCTCTCCCTGGAAACGGCCGTGGGAACCTCGGGCACGGCCGCGTCGGGTCCGCCGCGATAACGTGACCAGGCCCCCCGAGCCAGGTGGAGCTGGTAGTCGAAATTCGGGTCGCGCGACTTGCTCAGCTCGGTCTCCAGGTGCTCGAGACGGCGCACCGCGATCTCGTCAGCCTCCTCGCGGGTTACCTCACCGAGCTTGAGCAGGCTCTCGAGATAACCCTCTCGCACCGACTTGCGCTGGCGCACGTTCTGGTAGAGAAGGGGCTGAGTAAAGGTGGGGTCGTCCCCTTCGTTATGTCCGTGGCGCCGATAGCAGTACATGTCGATGACCACGTCCTTGTGGAAGCACTCACGGAAGTCCATGGCCAGGTGGATGGCCTGGGCCACTGCCTCGGGATGCTCCCCGTTCACGTGCAAAATGGGAATCTGGAGCATCTTGGCCACATCGGAAGGGTAAGTCGAGCTGCGCGCCTGACCGGGCGAGGTGGTGAAGCCGATCTGGTTGTTGACGATGACGTGCAGGGTGCCGCCCACGCGGTAGCCCGGGATCTCGCTCATGTTGAGCTGCTCTTGCACCACCCCCTGGCCAGCAAAAGCGGCATCACCGTGGATCACCAGGCCCATCACCTTGAAGCGGTCGGAGCGGCGGTCTTGTCGGGCTCGCACCCGTCCGAGCACGACCGGTCCGACGAATTCGAGATGGCTGGGGTTGAAGCATAGCTCCAGGCGGAGCTTCTTGCCCTCGGAGGTGGTCCAGGTGCTGGCGTAGCCCTGGTGGTACTTGACATCGCCCCGACCGAAGTGGATGCCCGGGTCCTTGTCCACGAACTCGCGAAAAATCTGGCCGGCGTCCTTTTGCATGATGTTGGCAAGGACGTTGATGCGCCCGCGGTGGGCCATGCCGATGACCACCTCGTCCACCCCGTGGTTCCCGGCGTCTTCGAGCATCAGGTCGAGCAGCGGGATGAGCGACTCGCCTCCCTCCAGGCTGAAGCGCTTGGCCCCGACGAACTTCTTCTGGAGAAAGCTCTCGAAAAGCTCGGCGTCCGTCAGGCGGGTCAGAATGCGCAGTTGCTCCTCGCGCGGGATGACCCGCCGGTTCTCAGTCGACTCCATGCGCTCTTGCAGCCAGAACTTCACCGTCGGGTCGTCGATGTGCATGAACTGCACCCCGATCGAGCGACAGTAGGTGTTGTGCAGGCGCGAGAGGATCTCGTGCAGCGGGTGCAGCCCCTCGAAACCGAGAGCCTTGCAGGCGAAGCGCAGATCGAGATCAGCCTCGGACAGGCCGTAGTGCTCGAGCTGCAGCTCGGGGAAAGGCTCCGGCTCGCCGCCCAGGGGATCGAGCCGGGCGATGCGGTGGCCGCGCACGCGGAAGGCGCGAATGAGCTGGTCCACCATCTCCTGCTTGACGCAGTCGGCCACGCCGGGTGCTGCGTTGGAGGGGGGCGAAGCGTGGAAGATGCTGGCGGGCCGAAAGCTGGGGCCAAACCGCTCTCCGTTTGCCGTGCGGGCGAAGTAATCGCGCCACTCGGGGTCCACCGCACCTGGATCCACCAGGTAGCGCTCGAGTTGCTCTTCGACAAAGGCCAGATTGGAGGGGCTCAGCTGCTCGCTCATCTCCAGGACTTATCGGCGAAGGCCTGTTCTCCTCCGGGACAAACGTCCTGGCCGGGTCGTTGGCGCGTCAGGTGTTCTGGGAAGTGCACCGACCCGACCGACCAGCGAGAGCCAGGGTGGCCCCGGACCGTAGCCCCGACCAGTGATAGCGCACGGCGAATCAGGGTAACAGTTTCCAGGCGTGGAAGACGCGCGAAGACCACGGTGGATAGCCGAGCGAGATAGCCGGGTCGAGTTTCCTGGAGCCCGCGCCTCATCCATCCACCGTGGTCCTGGCGATTCATGTGTTGAGCGTTACTGAAGGTTTTGCCTCTCTTTCGGGTGCAAAACCTTCAGCACTTCAAGTCTGGGGTGGGTTTTACTTCAGAATGTCGAGACGATGCTTGACATAGGCATCCAGGATAAAGAGATTCTTGTTGTCTCCCAGAGCCTTGGTCACATAGCCTTTTCCTTTGTCCGTCTCCCCGTTCATGATGAAGTACTGAGAGTACAATGCTTACCGGATTGCAGTTGATGACCCCGGCCGAGCTGGTCGAGGTAGCCAGGTTGACCGGGGTTCATCCGGAAGAGTCGCCCGAGAAGATCCGCTCCGAGGTGGTCAAATGGATCGCCCGGCGCATCCAGTGCTCGGACTCGGCGCCGGAAGTTGTGGAGCGAGCCGCCCTGGAGAAGGTCGCCCGGGACTTCGGCCTGACAGTCGAGCCCGGCATCAGCACCGACGATCTCGAGCGCAACGTGCGCCTCAAGATTGCCACCGACGCGGCGGAGTATCTCTCTCCCGCCTGGCGTCTGGCCTGTGCCCTGGTCGCCATGGGGCCGCCCGAGGCGGTTCCCTCCAAGCTCAAGCTGCTTCAGAAGATCTCCAGCCTGGCCGTGCCTTCCTCATCCACCTCGCAACAGCTGCTTCAGGACTGGCAGGCCATGTGCCAGAAGCGACCCGGCGAAGAGGAGCTGCTGGACGAGCTGAAGCCGGCCATCGCCGCCCTGCGGGCAGGAGCCTACCAGCATGCCCCCGAGAAGGTGGAGAACGCCCTCACCCTGGCCCTGGTGATCAGCCTGGCCGATGGCCGCTTCTCGATGGAGGAAGAGAGGCTGTTCCGCAGCTTTGGCGCCATGCTGGGCCGTGAGCCGCGGCACTGCGATGAGCTGCTGCGCCGGGTCAACAGCCTGTACTGGAATCACCAGATGGAAGCCTCCCCCACCAACCCCACCGTGGAGGCAGACCTGGCCGAGTCCCAGCAAGCCGCCCTGAAGGCCGCCGAGATGACTCTGGGTAGCATCGGTGCCCTGGAGGGGCTGGTGATGGTGGCCCGCGACAAGGTGATCGCCGACAAGGGTGGCCCCACTCCTGAGCCCGCCCCTCTGCCCGCTCCCAAGTCGGGCTGGGGGAAGCTGTTTGGCTCCTTGAGCGGAATGAAGCAGTTCGTGCAGACCCGCGTGGCCACCGAAGACCAGTCGCTCCTGGTGCGGCTGATCTACCTGGCCATCGTCCGCCAGCACACCCAGGCACTGGTCGAGCGCGACGCTCGGGCTCTGGAGGCAGAGCAGTTGGCCGCCCAGCAACAAGCCGAAGCGGTGCGGGCTCAGGCGCCCCCACCCGAGGTTGCCCCGGCGGCCACGGCTGCCGCCCCGCGTCGGGCCATCAAGCTCGATCCCTGATCAAACCCGCTCGCGAAGCAGCACCAGCTCCTCGGCCAGAGTGGGGTGAAGGGCGATGGTGGTATCGAAGTCGCGCTTGCTGGCCCCGGCCCGCAGGGCAACACCCAGAACCTGGGCCAGCTCGGGGCCTTCGTTGGCCACGATGTGACAACCCACCACCCGATCCGAGGCCCGCTCCACCACCAGCTTGAGCAGCACCTTCTCCTCGCCGCCGGCGATGGGATACTTCATGGGCCGGAAAACCGTCCGATAGACATCAACCTCTCCGTAGCGCTCCCGCGCCTGAGCCTCGGTCAGGCCGACCGTGCCCACTGCGGGCTGGCTGAAAACGGCCGTGGGCAGCACGTCGTAGGGCACCGTGGTGGGGTTGTCATTGAACAGGGTCTCAGCCAGCGCCCGTCCCTCGGCGACAGCCACCGGTGTGAGCTGAATGTGGCCGGTGCAATCTCCCACCGCGTGAATACTGGGTACGCTGGTCTGGTACAGGTGGTTGACCACGATGGAGCCATCCGATCGCAGCTCGACTCCGGCCTGCTCGAGTCCGAGGTCCCGCGTCAAAGGCTCCCGACCGCAGGCACACAAGACGGCGTCGCAGACCACCGGCTCGGCACCCTGACTGTGGTAGACGTAGCCCTGCGGAGTCTTCTCCAGCCGCAGCGGGGTGGTTTGAGGCAGGATGCGAATGCCCTTGCGAGTCATCTCCTGGAACAGGTGCTCTCGCACGTCCTGATCGAAGGTCGGTAGCCCCAGAGGACTTCGAAATCCCAGTGTGACCTGACAGCCCAGCCCGCGAAAGATACCCGACATCTCCATCCCGATGTAGCCGCTGCCAAGAACCATCACGTGCCCGGGCAGTCGCTCGAGGTTGAACACGTCATCTGAGACCAGAGCCTGCTCGCAGCCTTCAAACGGTACGCGAACCGGCCTGCCGCCCACGGCCACCAGGATGTGGCGAGCGCTGATTGTCCTCTCCCCCACTTTCACCGTGTTGGGTCCAGTCACAGTCGCCCGGGAGGCAAAGGCGGTCACCTGGTTGTCACTCAGGAGCTTTTCATAAAACCCACGGAGCCGAGAGAGCTCTTGATGAAGCTTGGAGCGAAAACGAGACCAGTCGAACGAGCTCTCCACGCTGTAGCCGTAGCCGCGAGCGAGCTCGAGCTCGTAGGCCAGCTGGGAGGCGTAAACCAGCAGCTTCTTGGGGACGCAGCCGCGGTTGACGCAGGTGCCCCCGAAGTCCCATTCCTCGGCCACGGCTACCTTCGCTCCGTAGCTGGCCGCTCGACGGGCCGAGGCCACCCCGCCCGAGCCGGCGCCGATTACGAAGAAGTCGAAGTCCACTTGCCCTCCCAGACTCGAATGGTCTTGTCGCCCGAGCCGGTAATCAGGAAGTTGCAGTCAGGCGTGAACAACGCCACCCGCACCCAGGACGTGTGGCCCTCGCACTTGCCCACCTCACGGGCGCTACCGACATCCCAGATCCGGGCGGTCTTATCGCCCGAGGCGGTGGCCAGGTAGCGACCGTCGGGCGAGAAGTTGACCGACCAGACGATGGCCGCGTGGCCTCGAAAGCGACGGATCTCGCGCTTCTCGAAGAAGACCCAGAGGCAGACGGTCTTGTCATTGGAGCCGGAGGCCAGCAAGAGGCCGTTGGGTGAGAAGGCCAGCGCCGTCACCGGGCGGCGGTGGCCGTCGAGCACGGTCAACTGGCGACCGGAGGCTGGGTCCCAGATGCGCACCGTGGAGTCATCCGAGCCAGTGGCCACGTAGCGCCCGTCGGGACTGAAGGCCACTGCCCCCACGGGTCCCTGGTGACCGATCAACCGGGCCGCGATCTGCCACTGGGCGTTCCACAAGATGACTGTGGAGTCGTTGGAGGCGGTCGCCAGCAAGCCGGTGGAGGAGAAGGCCATGGCTCGCACCGGGCTGGCGTGGCCATCCAGGCAGCCCTGCTCGGTGCCGGTAGCAAAGTCCCAGACGCGCACCCAGCTTTCCTGGCCGGCCGAGGCCAGCACGTCGCACTCGGGCGACATGGCCAGGGCCTGGATGCCCGTGCCGCTCTTGAGGCTACCAAAGGACTTACGGCGGGCCAGGTCCCACAGGCGAATGAGGCTGTCATCTCCTCCTGAAATAAGGAACTGACCGTCATTGACCAGCAACAGGCTGGTGACCGAGCGGTTGTGGCCCTCCAGGCGGTAGGCCTCCGTCAGGTTGACGGCCGTGGTGGCGTGCAAAATAGAGAACTGCACGCCCTGAAGCGTCCCGGCCTGCTTGGCGCGGAAGGTCAGCTCCTCGACGAAGACCCGGACGCTGACGGGCCGCTGGGCCATGTCCAGGCTCAGGCCGGCCTCGATGCACTCGGCCACCTCGGGCGTGATCTCTGGCTGAAAGCTCTGAATCGGAGTCAGAACCGCTCCCTCCCGACGACGCGGGGCGTCGAACGGGACCACCCCGGTCAGGACGTGATACAAGGTGGCGGCCAGCCCGTAGACATCGGTGCAGGGCTTCTCGGCCACCCGGGGATCATACTGCTCGGGGGCGGCATAACCGGGCGTGAGGGTGGTCTGGCCCACGGTCACTTCCGGCTGCAGATAGCGCCGGGCCGTGCCGAAGTCGAGCAAAACCACCCGCCCCTCTTCGGTGACCAGGATATTCTCGGGCTTGACGTCGCGGTGCAAGAGGCCGCCATTGTGCACCGTCTCCAGGGCCTCGCCCACGCGCACGGCGTAGTAGAGAGCCTCAGGCTCGGAAAGCACCCCCCCGCGGGCGCTCATCAGGGCCAGCAGGGTGTGGCCCTGGAGGTACTCCATCACGATGTAAGCCGAATTGTTTTCTTCGAAGACGGAGTAGACTGCTACGATGCCGGGATGGTTGAAACGGCTCAGGACGTGACCCTCGTCGAGGAATCTCTCGCGAAGCTTTTCGAAGTCAGCCTCGGTCCAGGTGCCGGCCGGCACCACCTTGCCATCCTTGCGACGACATCCGGCTGGATAGAACTCCTTGATGGCCACCGGGGCCTCGAGGTAGAGGTCGTGGCCCAGGTAGGTCAGGCTGAACCCGCCCTGACCGAGCACCTGGGTGATGCTGTACTTGCCGCCCGCCACCACGTCACCGTAGCTCAGAATGTCGGCCTGCTGAGGAGCGCCCTGGACCTCGATGCCGCAAGAAGCGCAGCGGTTGGTGGCCACATGGGTCTCGAAGCCGCAATTTGAGCAGCGGAACATCATGTGAGCGCGCCCTGCGAGATCATGGGGCCGAGTCCTTTGTCGTGAAGGACCGCCTTGCCTGCCACCGAGATGTTAACATGTTGGAAAATTCTTCAGCTCCCTGGCGGGCTACGCTGCTCGAATCGAAGTCTTGACAGGAGATTGACGCAAACGTGAGCGTTGTTCTGGATAAACACATCAGCTTGATGCAAAAATTCGTGGTCCGCCCCACCGGCAAGGAAATTCCGTCCGACACGAGCCCCAGGGACAGCTACACGATGGGGGTCAACGACGGCTACGAGCCATGGCCCAAGGACCCCAAAGACGATTTCGAGAAGCAGAAGCGTATCGAATGGTTGCGTGGCGAGATCGACCGCCTGCGCTACGTGATCTCCAATCACGAGTACAAGCGCAACGAAGCTGATCAGAAAATCTACGCTCTGGGCAACGAGCTCTACTCGCTGCGCACCGAGCTCGAGCAGGTCAATTACAACATCAGCGGGGTCAACGGCTACGTTCGCGATCTGGAGAACAAGAAACTGTATATCAAGCAGCAACTCTACAACGGGCCGCCGAACGAGCGCGACTACTGGCGCAACGAGCTCGATCGGGTCAACGACGAGATCAGCCGGGCCCACAACAAGCTGCAAGAGCTGAACTGGCGGCGCAATGACATCAACGCCTCCATCCGGGACAAGACCTCCCAGCGCGAGGTGGCCGCCCGTGAGAAGTATTACTACGAGGCCGAGATTCAGCGCGAGCGCTACAACCTCAAGGATCGCGAGGACGAGCTACGCCGGCTGCAGGGCTGGTAGGGGTTAGCTCCGCGGGGGCCGTTCGGGCAGCAGCCAGTCGATCAGCTTCTGGCCGAGCTGCCATCCTGCCACGGCACCGACTGCCCCCATCCCCGCGCTTCCTGTGACCGCCCCGCCCACCAGGCCGCTGGGCACGCCGGCCAAAGCTCCGGCCAGTCTGCCATAGCGATAACTGACCGCTTTGTTGGTGGCTGTGCCCACGCCCTCGAGCGAGGCCATGAGCGCCGAATGGGCGACCCCCTTGTTCTCTCGCTTCAATTGGAGCACAGTGCCGTCGCCCAGGGCCGCGCTGGAAGCGGGACTGACCGGCCCCTGGCTGGCGGGGGGAGAGCTCTTGGCAGGCAAGGTCGGAGTCTTGCCGGCCGGATCATCGAGCGAATGACCGCGCAAACCACCCACCGCCCCGGCGATTGCCCCGGCAGGCAGCCCGGCGGCGGCACAGACCACGAATCCAAGCGCGCCACCGAGCGCGCCGGCAACGGTCTTCAGAGCGGTGGTCAGGCCCTGCCGCAGGCGGCTGACCTGGATCGGTTTTTCGAGCTTGCTCACGAACTGCTGCTCGAGCATGGCCTGTCCGGTCTGGTTGAAGGGCTTGAGGCCCATGACCATCTCGACCAGGCTTTCTCCCTGCGCCTCATAGAGCTGCTTGAGCGCCTGCTCGCGGGCCTGGGTGCGCGGTCCGGCGGCCTGCACCATGGTCATGAAGTCGGACCAGCCGGTATCGCGCAGCAGGGCGGTTGGGGGCCGGGAGGGGTCGAATCGGTGTCTTTCAGTCGGGAAGAAAAAGCTCGGTCCTTCGCGGTCGGCATAGTCGGCCTCGCCCCGCTGGGCGATGACCTGAGCCCTGGTGGCCTCGATCAGGTCGGTGCAAGCCTGCTTGATGGCCTTGTCAGCGATGCGGGCGTCGCCCTGGATGCGCCGGGCCACCTGGATGAGGTCGCGGTTGTCGAAGCCGGGGCCGGGCCCACCGGTGGGATGGATGTTGTAGCCCGGGCAATCTTCAATGTTCTCACGCACATAGCCGATCAGGTCGGGGCGGGCCGTGCAGGCCGAGAAGAAGTCCTTGAGGGCGGTCTTGAAGGTGGCCGCTTTGGCCGGATCGCAGTCGTAGGAGCCGTAGACCAGGGCGTTGACGCGGTTCTCTCGGCCGCCCGGGAAGGCTCCGGCGTCCTTGTAAACGTCCACCAGTTGACGAGCGTATTCCTTGGCGTCTTGATCGCCCTTCAAGCCGGTGATGGCCTCGGCCGGGAAGGAGTCGAGCATTAGCTCGGGCGAGGCCGAGAGCGCCCTGACGTCGCCTGTCTCAGCCAGGGCCTGCAACACGGAGGCGTTGCCCATCAAGCAGCTGTTCAGGATCAGGTTGTCGATCACCGGGCGCTTGCCCGTCTCCTGCTCGATGCGGTCCAGAGCCGATTGGATGGCCCCGGCCAGGTCGTCCACGGGAATGCGGTCGGCCTTCACCGATCCGTCTGGCTGCGCCAGGAAGTCATCCATCACACCCTGATCGGCGCTGCCATGCCCGAGCATGACCAGGCGAATCTTCTTATCGTCCGGGTGCCGCTTCACCGACTCGTAAACGAAGCCTTCCAGAAGGTCGGGATCAGACAGCATCTCGCCCTTGCTCAAGCGAGCCACCGGCTCGAAACGACCGGGCTGGGCATAATCGATGCGCAGGTTCTCCTTGAAGGAGCGGTCGCTGCGCAGAACCACCAGGTCCCGGTCGACCGACGAGCCCATCTCCTGAAGCTTGTAGGCGTAGTCGTCGTAGACTCCGAGCGGCCCATCGGAGTTGTGCAGGGCCGAGTAGTAAACCAGCACCAGATTGTCCTTGGGGATGGTCGGGTCGACCCGGGGTGGGGGCGGCGGGGCAGTCGGGTCGGCCGCCCCGGCCTGAGCTCTGGCATACTGGCGGAACTGCTCCAGGCCGTAGATCACTTTGTCGCTCTGGGTACCGTCCTCCTTGCGCACCAGCACCGCCCGATTCTGGCTCAGCTCGCGCAACAACCCGGCCGGTCCGGGCACGTCCCACTCGCTGACGGTTCCTTTGGCGTCGGCCTTCTTGGCTCGATAGGCGGTGAAACCGTTCTTCTCCAGGGCCTCCACGTCGGCCCGAAAACCGGGTGGCTCGCTCTGCCCGAAGGCGAGGATCGAGAAACTGTCCAGGTCTTTGACACCGGTCAGGTTGCCCTGGTTGTCGAGCAGCACGCATTCGCCCCCGGCGGTCAGGTTGACCAGGGAGGCGATGGGGTGCTTGCTCTCCACGAGTTGTCCGCGAGCGTCACCGTGGATCTGACGGGCAAAAATCTTGCCCCCGCCGGCGTTGAAGGCCTGATAGGCCTCGAAGAAGTCGAAATCACGAGGCTGGGCATTGGTGAAGAAGGTCTGAACGGCCTCCGCCTGCTCTCGATTGACAGGCACCGGGCGGGTCAGGCCTGGCAGGGTGAGATTGACCTCGCCCCCATCCGCCAGGTCGCCCAGCATCTTGCGTCGGGCCAGGAAGTCTGAATTCTGGGGGCGCTCGACCATTCCACTGGTGAGCGCCATCTTCTGGTGATTCCAGTACTGGGTCTCGTAGTCGCTGGCCAGGATGCTCTCGTCGAGGGGGAAGTCGGCTTCGACCTTGCCCAGGCTCTCGAGGAAGTCGAGCAGCTCGCGCACGTCTTTCTTCTGGGCCGAGCCAGAGAGCTTCAATTCGTCCAGGTGGGCGGCCGAGTCAAGCTTCTGGTCCTGACCATCGGCTCCGAGCAGTCGCAGCGACTCGCCCCGGGCCAGCAAGATGGCGGCCCCGGCCGCGTCCGTGCGCAGCCAGGCTCTGGGGCCCTCGAGCGGCAGCTTGCCCATCAGCGGGCCGGTGGCCCGCTCGAAGTAGAACGAGACCCCTTGCCCATCCAGCTCGTGCAGCCTGGAGTGGGTCTGGGACAGCTCGCTGCCGGGGGTCTCCTGGCCGGTGCGAAGCCGCGTATAGGCTTCCAGCTCGGCCTGATCCTGCACCGAGACGACCATCGTGTAGGGGGCCCCGACCCGAACCAGCGCCTCGTACTTCTCCGAGAACGATTTGGCGATCTTCTCGTCGGCGCCGGGCAGGATCTTGAGACCAAGATCGGCGAGTTGACTGACTGCCCTGGTTACCGGGCCGGGCTCGGGCGGTGGGGCAGGCTGAGGAGGAGGTGCGGGGGCCTGACGCTGCTTGAGGCGCAGGCCACCGATCAGGGCCCGGTCGTTGGTAGGGCCCGCTACGGCGCTTTCTTCGGTTTTCTCATGGGCGGCCTGGGGCAGACTGGCGGTCCAGTTGCTGGAACGAAGGCGGGAAGTACCGATCAAAGGATCCACGTCCTGGAGAATACTCCGCCGGGCTGAAAATATCCTAGAGAACGTCCAGCAATAACGGCTTGATGCCGTCCACGATGAACTGCACCCCCAGCACGCATAAGATAAGACCCATCACCTGGGTTGCTACCTCCACGCCGCTCCTGCCCACCAGGCGCAGTGCCGCCGGGGCCACCAGCAGGCAGACCCAGGTGAAGGCGACGGCCAGCACCAGGGCCAGAAAGAAGGCGAAAACGTGGGCCAGGGTCGGGGCCTGACCCATCAGCAGCATGACCGTGCTCAGGGCCCCGGGCCCGCAGATGACGGGCATGGCCAGGGGCACGATGGCCAGATCGGTGCCCCCCTCGCCTGAGCCCTGGGCATGGGCTTTGCCTGCCAGCATGGCAGCACCGGTGGAGAAGAACAGCAATCCCCCTGCGATCCGGAAGGCATGCAGGGTCACCCCGAAGAGCTTGAGAATCGTGCTTCCGGCTACGGCGAAGACCACCAGTAGCAAGAGCGCGATCAGGCAGGCGCGCAGGGCGATAGCCCGTCGCTCAAGCGCCGAGTGGCTGCGGGTCAAGCTGAGGAAGATGGGCGCTGCCGCAATGGGATCGATGATGGTCACCAGCGACGAGAAGCACAGCAATCCGAAGGCTACAAAGGTCATGGCAGCTCATCCTCCTTTCAGCCCCCCAGCGGCGCGATGCCCTCATCCTTGGACGTGCTCAGGATGAAGGTTGTGCAGACCCGATCGATGCCGGGCACCTGGTTGAGCCGGTCGAGCAGAAAGTGCTCGTAGGCAGCGATATCCTCCACGGCAACCTTGAGGATGAAGTCATCCTCCCCGGCCACGTGGTGCACTTCGAGCACTTCTGGCATCTGACGAGCCTCGTGAACGAAGCGTCGATGGTTCTCGAGCTTGTGCTCGGTAAGCTGGACATGCAAAAGAGCCATCGTGGCCCGCCCGACCTTCCGGGCGTCGATCACCGCCCGGTAGCCGGTGATGACGCCCTTCTGCTCGAGCTTGCGCAGCCGTTGCAGCATGGGCGTGGGGGTGAGCCCGACCGCCTCGGCCAGGGCCGCGTTGGTCATCCGCCCGTCCTGCTGCAGCAGCTGCAGGATCTTTCGATCGATATCGTCCAACTCATAGCTCATAGAACTGAAAATATTCTATATCAAAGAACAATATGCTGTCAACACCGAAATTCGCAGCAAAAATCCACCATGAAAACCATGAACTTTCTCCGCTGACTTCGTCCTCGGGCGGGTCAACAGCGCCTAAGGGCTTTCGTGAGGCAGCACGACCTCGGACAGGTCGGCCAGCAGAGGGTTCTCGGGGTGATCGCAGGTGAGCTCGGTGTGCACCTGGCCGCCCGTGAAGTCGCGCATCGGTTCGCCCGAGGTGACCACCCGGGCGACATCCTGAGTGAAAGTCTGCCAGCCCTGCTCGGCATCACAGGCAAAGAAGTAGCTCTCCTGGCGGTCGATGCGACCGTCACCGTCAAAGTCGTAGCTCAGTTTCAACTGACCCGAGCTGGTCTTGCCGTCCGCGCCGTCCAGGCGCAGCCTGAAGGCGGTGACGCGATGGGCGAAGCGACCGGTGAGTTTCTCGAATTTGTGGACCAGCGGTTGCTCGCCCGGGTGCAGGCGCGCTTCCAGGCGAGGAAAGAGGGCCAGCGGCCGCTGGCCCGGGGGCCGGTTGAGCCAGAGCCAGACCGCTCCTCCGATCAGCAGCGTGACCACGGCCGCCTTCAGCCAGTGAGAGACCCGGGGGGGGCGGCGGGCGGCCAGCAGCCGAACGCGGTGGCGCGGCTCGGCCTTTAACCGGGGAAGGGCCTGCAGGCCCCTCAAGTCGCTGCGGTAGTCCTCCAACAAGCGACTGGCCTCGGGGTTGTCGGCGACGAGTTGCTCGGCCTCGCCCAACTCCTCGCCCTCCAGGACGCCGTCGAGCAGGGCCGACACCAGCTCTTGCTCTCGCTCGCTCAGGCCCATTGCAGCACCTTCCGAAACAGGAGCGACAACAGGCCGGGACTGCTACCGCGGCTCCTGGCCGGGGGGGGCGCAGGCTCTTCCTCCAGCAGCTTTCGCAGGGCCGCCCGGGCCCGCGACAGACGCGAGCGCACCGTACCGACGGGCACCTCCAGGGCTACGGCCAGATCCTCGTAGGCCAGATCGTCGATGGCCCGCAGGATGAGAATGCTGCGGTGCTCGTCCGGCAGCCGCTTGAGCGCTCGCTCCAGGCGCGCGCCCAGGCCCCGCTCCTCGAGCAGTTGCCCGGGCTCGTGCCGCAGGTCGGCCAGATCGGCCTGGGCCGGCTCCTCCACCGGAACCAGCCGGCGCACCTTCTGACGCGAGTCGTGAAACGCGTTCATCACGATGCGTCGTAGCCAGCCGCGCAAAGAGTCGCCCCGGAAGCCAGGCAGGAAACGGTACACTCGCAGGAAGGCATCCTGGAAGACGTCGTCGGCGTCGCTCTTGGAGCCGCACAGTCGATAGGCCAGGTTGTACACATAGTCAGCCTGCTCCTGATAGACTTCCTCAAAGTCGTGCTGGTGAACGGGTTCGAGCCTCCCTCGGGCGCTGATAAGACCGGCCGAGCGGACCGGAAGGTTCCGACTTTCACATCAGGCGGAAAAGCCCCCGGTCACGCGCTCCACCGCGCGACGGGCGGTGGCGATGCAATCGGGGATGCCCACCCCGTGCAGGCCGTTGCCGGCCAGCGCCAGCGTGGGAGACCGTTTCAAGCGCTCGGCCACCCGCTCGAGCACCTCGCCGTGGCCCACGCAGTAGGCCGGCATGGCGTCGCGATAGCGCGTGACCAGGCTCTGCCCGGGCTCCCCCTCCAGGTTGAGCAGGTAGCTCAGCTCACGATGCACGGTCTCCACCGTCTCAGCGTCATCCCAGCCCAGAATGGTCGAGCCCAGGGCTCCGCCCAGGTAACCGCGCAGCAGCAGCTTGTCCTGGGGAGCGCGGGCGGGCCACTTGAGGCTGCTGAATGTGCAGGCTTGCAAGAACCAGTTCTCGATGCGGGGCACCACGAACCCGAAGGCCTTCAGCTTGCGCTTGAGCTGACTCCGGTCGTAGACCAGGTTGACCGTGACGCTGTGGCTGTAAGGAACCGACCAGAGGGCCTCGCCCAATCGCCGGTCCCACTTCTGCACCAGGGCCGCCTGGGCGTAGGCGGGAAGGGCCAGGATGACGGCGTCGAAATGCCGTGGCTGCTCGTCGACGGTGAGTTGCCACCCGCCCTCGTCGGCCCGCTTGAGGCCTTCGACCGAAGCGCTCAGCTGTAAAGCAGGCCCGACCGCTTCCACCAGGCGGTCAATCAGGGTCTGAGTGCCTCCTTGAAAGTTGAAAAACATGCTGTAGCGCGCGCCCCTGTCGCCCCGGGCGGCCTGCCCCTCGTTCCACAGGCCGCGCAGCAGGCTGCCGTGCTTCCGGGCCAGCTCGAGGAACTGAGGCTGGGTAGCGACCAGGCTCAAGCGCTCGGGGTCGGCCCCGTAGATGCCGCCGATCAGGGGCTGGGCCAGCCTCTCGTAGGCCTCGCGCCCCAGGCGAGCGGTCACGAACTCCGACAGAGAAGGGTCGTCCAGGTCGCTGAGCGGAAGCATCAGGTCGAGGGCCATGCGCAGCTTGCCAGCCCAGCTCATCACAGGGCTTAACAGGAAGGGCAACACCCGGCCGGGGGCCATCAGACGGAAGCCGTCCGGAATGGGATAGAGCCGGTCCTCCTTGACGACCATGGCGCCCCCCGCGCCGGTGGTGGAAACGATCTGGTCCTCCAGGCCCAGCTCGCGGCAAAGCTCGAGCGCCGCGGGCTTGCTGCGCAGAATGGAGTCGGGCCCCGCCTCCAGAGTCAGATCCCCGTGGCGGTGGGTCTGGATCACCCCACCAGGCCGATCGGAGCGTTCGAACAGGGTCACCTCGGCCTTCTGCCGGGCGAAGTAAGCCGCCGCCAGGCCGCTCAGGCCCCCGCCCACGACGGCCAGCTTCACCGACTCGTCAGGCGGTGGACCTCGTCCACCAGGAAGCGCACGTTGTCCACCGGAGTGGTGGGCAGAAGGCCGTGGCCCAGGTTGAAGATGTGACCGGGACGCCCGCCTACCTGGCGCAGCATGAGCTCAAGACGCTGGCGAATCACCTTGCGGTCGGCCAGAAGCACCACCGGATCGAGATTGCCCTGCAGGGCGGCCACTTCGCCCAGACGCTCGAAGGCGGCTTCCAGGCTGGTCATGTAGTCCACCCCGATGACGCTGCCGCCGGCCGCATGGCACAGCTCGAGCAGTTGTCCGGTCCCGCGTCCGAAGTGGATCTGGGGCACCTGCTTGGGAAGTGAGGCAAAGATGCGCGCGCTGTGGGGCAGCACGAACTCGCGGTAAAGCTCGGGAGACAGGCATCCCACCCAGGAGTCGAACAGCTGAATGGCCTGACAGCCGGCTTCGATCTGGCGAGTGAGGTAGCCCGTGGTCAGGTCGGCAATGCGTCCGAGCAGCTCATGCCAGGCTTGAGGAGAGTTGAGCATGAAGAGCTTCGTGTGCTCGAAGCTCTTGGAGGGACCGCCCTCGATGAGGTAGCTCGCTATCGTGAAGGGAGCGCCGGCAAACCCGATCAGGGGGATATCGGGGGGCAGCTCCTGGCGGATCTGGCGACAGGCGGCGTAGACGTACTCGAGCTCGGCCGGGTCTGGACGGGAGAGGCGGTCCACCCCGTCGGGCGAGCGCAGGGGGGGATCGATGCTGGGCCCCTCCCCTTTGGTGAACTCGAGCTTGAAGCCCAGCGGCTCGACCACAGTGAGGATGTCGGAGAAGAGGATGGCCGCATCCACGCCCAGCTTCTCGCGAGCCTCGACGGTCACCTGGGTGGCCAGGTCGGGCGACTTGCACAGCTCGAGAAAGCTGACCCGGCTGCGCAACTCGCGGTATTCGGCCATGTAGCGACCGGCCTGGCGCATGAGCCAGATCGGAGTACGGGCCGCCGGCTCACGCCGACAGGCCCGCATGAAGGGGCTCTCCTGGAGTGCTTGGCTCAGCGCGACTCGCTGGTGATGATCTCGTCGATCAGGCCATAGTCTTTGGCTTCCTGAGCCGACATGTAGTAGTCGCGCTCAGTGTCGCGCTGAACCCGGTCGAGTGGCTGGCCGGTGTGGTCGGCCAGAATCTGGTTGAGCGTCTCGCGAGTCTTGATGATCTGCTTGGCGTGGATGTCGATGTCGGTGGCCTGGCCGCCGATGCCGCGAATCCACGGCTGGTGGATCATGATGCGCGAGTAGGGCAGCGCGAAGCGCTTCCCCTTGGCCCCGCCGGCCAGCAGCACGGCGGCGGCGCTGGCGGCCATCCCCATGCAGATGCAGGAGACGTCCGGCTTGACGAGCTGCATACAGTCATACATCGCCAGGCCCGCGGTGACCGAGCCGCCCGGGCTATTGATGTAGAGGTCGATGTCCTTGTCCGGGTCTTCCTGCTCGAGATAGAGCAACTGCGCGATGACCAGGTTGGCCACCGGGTCGTCGATGGCATCCCCCACGAAGATGATGCGGTTCTTCAGAAGGCGGGAGTAGATGTCGTAGGCCCGCTCGCCGCGAGCCGTCTGCTCGACCACCATCGGGATCAAGGTATTCCTGATATTCATTGCCGTCGCTCCGAGATATTAATCGTGGCCGCAGCTTCGTGCTGCCGGGCCGGTCCCCTGCAGGAACAGAGTTTCCCCGGGGCCAACAGGATAGGCCGTGTCCAGCCGCGCCCCGGGAGAGGTCCTGCACAACCGCTACGAGGTGCTCACCTGTCTCGGCCAGGGCGCCATGGGCGCGGTCTATCTGGTGCGCGACCAGCACCTGACGGGAGCGGTGTGGGCTCTCAAGGAGCTGGACACCCCCGCCCTGCCCGAGCCCGACCGGGACATGAACGTGGCCCTCTTTCGCCGTGAGGCCGAGATCCTGGCCTCGCTCGACCACCCCGGGCTGCCCCGGGTGGTGGACTTTTTTGAAGAGCCATCGGCGGCCGGCCCGCGCTACTACCTGGGCATGGAGTTCATCCCCGGCCAGCCGCTCGACGAGATCCTGAGCGCCACCAACCGCCCCCTGCTGCCGGCCGAAGCCATCCCCATCGCGCTCCAGGTCACCCACGTGCTGGAGTACCTGCACCGGCGCACGCCTCCCATCGTCTTCCGCGACCTCAAGCCCTCCAACTTGATCTTGACCCCGGAGGGCAAGGTCTACTTCATCGACTTCGGCATCGCCCGCCACCACCGCCCCGAGTCGGCCAAGGACACGCAAGACCTGGGCACTCCAGGCTTCTGCGCCCCGGAGCAGTACGGCCACGGCCAGACCACGCCCCGGAGCGATCTCTATGCGGTGGGCTCGACGATGTTTCACATGCTGAGTAAGGCCGATCCTCAGAGCTACAACTTCAAGTTCCCGGCTCTCTCGACGTTCCAGAAGGTACCGCCCACCCTGGAGAAGGCGGTGCAGCGCTGCCTGCAGCTCAAACCCGAGGATCGCTACCCGGATGCGGCCTCGCTGCGCCACGACCTGGAGGTGGCCCTGCGCGAGTCCGAGCTTCCCCCCGATCACCAGACGCGCAGCCTGAACGCCGGGCTGCTGGCCGTTCTGCACCATCCCCGCACCAGCGCCGCTCAGGACCGGGCGGCCGTGTGGGCCTTCTGGAAAGACTGGCTGGTGAGGACTTTCGTGCAAAAGCCCACCCAGCCGCGGCCGCCTATCCATCGAGGGCCTTGAATGCTGGTCGCGTGTCAGGGTTTGAGGCTTTTACGCGCCGGCTCGATCAGGGCTTCGATCGAGGAATGGCGAGCTGTGCCGGGCGAGACGCCCACCGAGATCTTGACCTCGTCCACGGTCCCTTCCACGCTGTAGTGCCCCTGACGGGAGTGCTCGTCGGTGGTATCGAGCAAACCGCTGGCCCGCAGGTCCTCGAAAAGGTTGCGCGTGGCCTCCGGGCTCATTTTGCCGGCGCTCTCGCTCTTGCGACCTCCGGGACCGCCAGCCCGGCCGCTGGCCTGCTTGACTGTGCCGTCCCCAGAGATGCGCACCGTGGTGAAGTCGGTTCCGGCCACTCCCCCCTGGCTCTCGGTGAACTCGAGCACGTCCTCGGAGTCGAGATCGAACGCTCCCTCGGGCCAGGCAATGGGCCGGGATGTGGACCGGGGCGCTTCCCCGGCAGGGAGGAGCGGCTTGTTCAGGTTCTCCAGGTCGACATTGTCCGGCTCGATGTCGTCCGGGAGGGCAGCGTCCGGACTGGCAGAGCTCTCGGGACTCGCCGTCGGGGTGATCGTGCGGGGATCGATCGTGGTGGCCGTCACGTAGGGCTGAGAGGAAGGCTGGCTGCAGCCGCAGGCGACCCCGACCAGGAGACAGAGCAGGAAACTTCGCATGGTCGGGGGGGTTCGCTCCAACCGGGAGATCCCCTCGGAGGATCGACCCCGCCTGGACCAGAACTCGGCTTGTCGTGCGCCAGCGCCCCTATAGCGAGTATCGCGAGTATCCCGAGGAGGAGATGATCCGGCGGGCCCTGGAGATCCACCAGGAGCTGAGCCGCCGTCGCACCGTGCGCCACTTCAGCGACCGCCCGGTGCCTCGCGAGATCATCGAGCAATGCCTGCTGGCCGCCAGCAGCGCTCCCAGCGGGGCCAATCGACAGCCCTGGCACTTTGTCGTGGTGACCGACCCGGCCACCCGCAAGGAGCTGCGCGCCGCGGCCGAGACCGGGGAGCGCGAGTTCTACGGGGGGCGCGCTCCCAGGGAGTGGCTCGAGGCGCTCGAGCCGCTCGGCACCGACGCCCACAAGCCCTTTCTGGAGGATGCCTCCTGCCTGATCGCGATCTTCGCTCAGACCTACAGCCTGGCCGGCGAGCAGAACAGGGCCAAGAACTACTACGTCACCGAGTCGGTTGGCATCGCCACCGGCATGCTGATCGCGGCGCTGCATCACTGCGGGCTGGCCACCTTGACCCACACCCCCAGCCCGATGAGCTTCCTCAAGACGATGCTGGGACGCCCGCCCAACGAGCGCCCCTTCCTGCTCCTGGTGGTGGGCTATCCGGCCGAGGGATGCCAGGTTCCCGACATCGACCGCAAGCCGCTCGAGCAGATCGCGACTTTTGTGGAAGATGAAAGCGCGCATCGGCACGTCGATGCGCGCAGCTCCAGCGGAGAAAAGCGAGCCTAAACGGGCGGTGGCTCGATCCCCAGGTCGGCCAGGTAGTCGACGTTGGTGGGAACCATCGGCGCCCCGAGGTTGACCCCTAGCTGGGGCGCGTCGATGGAGAGGCCCATGCGCTGGGCGAAAGCCCGCATGGCGTTGGGGTCGAAGGCCTGCTCGCGGGTGGGCAGGCTGGCCGTGAAGGCTCTGGACTCAGCCAGGAAGCGGCGGATCTCTCGGCCGGCCTCGCTGTTCTCGAGCTCGGCCCGGTTGCTCGAGCGCAGCTGGTCGAACTGGCTGAAATCGTCCTGGACCTGGGCATAGAGCTGCCCGAGCGGGCTGTCAGCCGGGGCCTGGGCGGCACCGGGAGGCAGTTTCGACAGGATCACGGCCTTCTCGATGCGGGTGTTGAGATCGGCCTCCTCCTGTTGCAGCTGCTCCATCAACTGGGGATCCTGACGTCCGGTGGCCTGGACCTGGGCCAGCATCTCCTGCTGGCGCGCTTGAAGCGCCTGGCGCTGGGGCTCGAAAGAGGCGCGCGTGGCTTCCTCCTGGCGTCCCTGCCATTCGAGACGCTGCTGGCGCTGCTCGAAGGTCTCCTGGGCGGAAATCTGGTTGTTCAGGTTCTGGATCTCGGCCGTATTAGCCTCGATCTGGGCTTGCTGCTGGGCGGCGGTCACGGCCGCATTGGCTGCACTGACGCGATTTTCAGCGCTGACGGCAGCGGTCCGCGCAGCCGCGGCCGCGCTGGCGGCCGCGGTGCTGGCCGCCGAAGCCTGAGCGGCGGCTGCCTGAGCAGCGGCCAGCTCGGCAGCAGCCGCTGCCGTCGCTGCATCGGCAGCCGTCAGATCCGCCTGGGCATCGGCCACTGCCTGGTCGGCGGCGACGACGTCCGCGGCGGCCTGAGCGGCAGCCTGAGCGTTGGTGATCGGAGGATTGCTGTCGGGAACGATCCCGTCAGGGTCGGTGGCGGCGGCCGCTGCCAGGGCGTCGGCCGAAGTGTGGGCGTCGGCGGCGGCCGCGGTCGCGTCGGCCAGGCTGGTCCGCGCCCCGGTCTGGGTGGTCTGGGCCGAGCGACTGGCATTGGTGGCCGCCGTCACCCGCTGGTTGGCGGCAGCCAGGTCGGCGGCAGCCCGGGCGGCAGCCGCGTCGGCTGCCTGGCTCTGGGCGCTGGCCTGGTTGGCCGCGGCCGCGGCGGCGTCGGCTTCCTGAGCCGGCCCGGCGAGATCGACCTGGTTGGCGGTCACGGTGGCCGGCGGATCGGCAACCCGCGGATTGCCGTTGCCGTCAAACTCCAGATGGTGGCTCTTGTAGAAGGCGTCCACCAGATCATTGGCATCGGACTTGATCCGGTCTCCCAGAGCAGTCTCCTCCTGCTGTTGAGCGGCCTGCAGGTTGGTATAGGCCATGAAGAGGTCCATGCGAGGAGGCTTGGGGATCTGAATTCCCATCCCCTCGACCCCAGCAAAAAGATTCTCGGGGATCTGCCCGGTGGCCAGCGCGTTGATCAGCGCCTGGCTCTGGTTCCCCATCCCGATGACCGACTGGACCAGACCGCCCAGGTCACCGGGAGTGGCGTCAACGCCAGTGAACGGATTGGCGTTGAAGGTGGGGACGAAGTTCGGGTTCGTGATGGGATCCAAGAGCTACCTCCATCATGGCGCAAAGTTGGCAAATGCACAGCCAAAAGAGATCGGGCCAACTTAACTATACCGAAAGCGGACCCTTCTGTAAAGAAGAGCCCTTTTGAGCCACGAGGATGCGGCCCATGGGCGTGACCTCCGGCGGGATGGATCGCCAGCGCACGCGATAGCCGGCGCTCTCCAGCCGGTAGGTCCGGGCCACATCGGTAGCAAGCTCAGTGCCCAACCCGGCCATCAGGGCCGGGGAGGCCTCCCTGGGCGGACCGTAGCAACAGGGCATGACGGCCACCTGAGCGCCCCGCTCCAGGGCCAGATCAAGGCAGGCATCGGTGCGATGGCCACAGGCGTGCACCGCCACCATCGCCTCGATCGGCTCGGCGGCGCACAGGTCAAGATTGCCTTCCAGGTAGCGCAGCCGGGGAGGGGCCCAGGGGGCCACCCGGCCCAGACTTTCGAGCAGCGCATCGTGATTGGCCGGGCGACGGCGGTCCACCAGCAGCACCTGCTTCACGTTCGGCTCGAAGACCGCGAATAGAGCACCCACCAGACCGTGGCCGCACATCAAGTCGGCCACCACCGGCGCTCGCAAGAGACTGCGCACCCGCTCGAAGAACTCGAACGACTCCACCAGCTCCTTGATGGGCATGGAACCGGCCCGGCCCAGGGCCCGGGCCAATCTGTCGGCCATGCGCTCGGAAGTGAAATGGCGCAGAGTCGCGGCGCTCAGTCGGCTCTTGGAGCCTGCCACCTCGCCCAGGCCGGGCTGATTGAACTGGGAGAAGGAGCGAAATCGCACAGGGGTCACCTCGATAGTGCTCGAACGGCCGCTCATGATTCGCCTGCTCGTGTTGCTTTTACTCCTCTGGATCGCCCCCGCCCTGGCCCAGGACGGCCCGGTGGACGACCTGGCCACCACCTTCGTGGCTGTCATCCAGGATAAAGACGGTTATACCAACGTGCGCGCCTCGGCCGATGGCAAATCGGCAGTCGTGGACAAGCTGCACACTGGCGAGCGCTTCTTCGTCCGCCAGTTCATCGAAGAAGAGTGGGCCCGGGTTTGCACCCCGCGAGGGATCTGGGGATACGCCCACCGCTCGCGGCTGAAGAAGGTGCGCTCGCGGGCCTACTATCCGGTGGTGGTCACTGACCGGGACGGCTATCTCAACATGCGCCAGGGGCCAGGCACTGACTATCCGGTGGTTGTCCAGCTCGCCCGAGGCGAGTGCGTGGTGGTGCTGGAGGCTCCCGGTGCGGGCCAGCGGGATGTGCGCGAGGTGCTGGCCGAAAAGCGCTGGCTCCAGGTCATCGACGCTCGGGGAAAGGTGGGCTACGTTTTCAGCGATCGGGTCCGACCCAACCTGGAGTAGCCGCGCCGGACTTCCGGAACCCCCTGACAGTTTCAGGCTGCGAGTCGCCGTGCCGCCTAATATCTTGCGGGCCCGAGGGCGTAGCCCCTCCCACACCACAAGGGGGTGCGGCTGGACGGCTAATGTGCAAGACCAAAGTGCGAGCACATTAGCCTTTGCGGCGTAGCAGTCCGCCCAACAGCCCGCCCTGGGCCGGGCGCAGGAGCCGATGCAGCTCTTCACTTTCGCTCGCTTCGGCCAGCGAGCGGGGGGTCTCTCCATGCTGGTTGGCCAGGGCCGGGTTGGCTCCCCGGCGTATCAGGATCTCGGCGATCTCGAGCCGGTTCTTCTGGACCGCGAAGTGCAGGGCCGTGTTGCCCCCCGGGCCGCGGCGATCGACTCTGGCCTGACGCGGCAAGAGCAGCTCTACCACCTCGGTCCTGCCCTCCATCACCGCCGCCATCAAAGGGCTGAGCAGCTGGTAGTTGGGTCGGTCCAGGTCGGCCCCGTGCTCGCGCAGCCACTCCAGCATGGCGACGGCCCCGGTCATGGCGGCTCCGAAGGCGGCCGTGCGACCGGCCACATCGCAGGCGTCCGGGCTGACGCCCAGGACCAGCAGTTGCTCGAACAGGGTCTGCTCGCCCGCCGCCCCGGCCTGGTAGGCCTTGCGGCCTTCCTCCCAGGCCTGGCGCTCGGCCGGGGCCAGCAGGCCGGAGAGGCGCTCCCAGCGCGAGACCAGCTCGTGCAGGTAATCGGCCGGGTAGCACACCTTCTTGAGCTCGTCCATCAACTGCCAGGCCAGACAGGCCAGGTTGCGATCCTGCCGCTCTTCGGCCAGCTCGAGCAGGCCCAGGTGGCCGGCAAAGGCCTCTTCGGGCTCCTGCTGGCTCAGGCCCAGCTCGATCCGCTGGCAGGCCAGCTCGGGGCCGGGCTGCTGGGCCCAGGCCTGCCGCAGCCAGTCCAGGTCTTCGGTGGCTCGGGCCGCCAGAGCGGCGAAGCGGTCAAAGCGTGGCTCGCCGAGGGTCAGCTCGGCCGCCAGCGAGTAGAGCCGTCCTCCGAACTTGCCCGCGTCGGCGCCGGCAGCCAGTTGCAGCAGCTCTTCCTGGTGGCCCAGCTTGTGCAGGCACTGGGCCTCTTTCCAGACGGCCCAGTGCAGCTGCTCGCCCTGGGCATTGGCTCGCATGGCCCGGGCGCAGGTCAGGGCCGAGGCGTAGTCTTCGGCCTGCATGGCCGCCTGTACCCAGCTGTCCACCTCCAGAAGTTCCCTCTCAGGGGTCGGGGACACCTCCAGGCTTGCGGGATCGCTGGGGCAGACGTATCCCACCGATCAACACCAGGTCTCCGATCCGCTCGATCGCCGAGGGAGCCTCCAGGGGCCGCGCCTCGGGCGGCTGCTCGCCTTTCTGGAAGGCCGCCTGCCGGGCACGATGGTTCTCGACCAGGGCTGCGTGCTCGCTCTCGAGCCGCCTGAGCTTCGAGCTTCGGGTGTTGATCATCAGGGCTGAAGCCGCCAGGCACCCACCGGCCAGGCTCAGGCCCTCTCCGCCAAACTGGTAGCCCAGATAACCGCCCGCGATCGTCCCGGCCAGCATCCCCGTGAGCACACTCCCGATCGCGACCATCGCAGGCCAGTTCTTGCCGGAATTGCCCATCAGCGCGAAGGGCATCGCGACCAGAAGGCCCGCCAGTCCCCCGACGGTGGTCCCGGCGCCCATGACCCCGACCATGGCCCCGCAAACCTTGCCGGCAACGCCCGGCAGATAGACCGTTCCCGCGCCCAGAGCCAGGTTTCCCAGGACACGGCCGGCTCTCAGAAATGGCTCGCGAGAGCGCGCCGCCAGAAGCTCCTCGCTGGGCTCGGGGGGTGGGCTCAAAGGCTGCGCGCTCGGGGTGCACAGATCTCGAGCCACCTGGCGAAGGTCCCCGCCCGGCCCGGATAAAGCTGAGAGATGCATGGCAAAAGCTTACCGTCGGGGTCTGAAAGAAGTCTGGCATCCACACCGACTTCAGACCTGGCAGATCAGGTGGAGCCGCCCCTGGCTCATCCCGACCAGGAACGAGTCCTGGTCGAAGGCCGCCACCACCGTGGGAGAGTCGCCCCCCTGCAGCAGGCAAAGGCTGCCCAGGAGTTTTTGCTCGCTCAGATCATACAGTCGGGCCCAGCCCTCCGAAAGCGCCATGGCCCTCTGAGCGTCCGGCGAGACTGCGACGCCCGCAAGTCCGGCCGAGGGGCAGGGGGTCACATCCACCAGTTCCCCCGTTTCCAGACGCCAGCGCACGATGGCCTCGTGATTCCAGGCCACCAGAAAGGAGCCGCGCACCTGGTGGCGGTCGACCTGGCAGGACCAGTAGAAGGTCTGCTCGGTTTCCCCGTCGCGCAGTCGCGCACGCCGGTAGCCACCCTCCGGCAGGGGCAGGCAGATCTGATCCAATCCTGCCAGGACGTGCTTGGGGGCTACCACGTCCGACCACTCTTCCAGCGAGACCTCGCTCTCGAGCTTCCAATCCGGGTAGACGAGCAGCTTCGCGAACTCCAGCCGGTTGCCCACTTCAAAGGCCAGATTCCGCTGGGGCGCGCGGGCCAGCACCGACCCGCCCTCCAGCTCCACGACCACCAGCTCGGTGCTGGTGCACCAGCCACCCAGCCGCCCACCGGGCGAGAAGCCCAACTTGCCGAGATTGCTGCTGGATCGATGGCGGGCCAGCTCGTGGCCTTGCGAGTCGCGCACTACCAGCTGTTGACCGCCACAAGAGAGAATCCGGCCCGATCCTACGATCAACTCCTCCACAGGGGCCGAGCGCCAGAGACGGTATTGATCACGCCACACGTCCAGGCCCTGCCGGCAGCAGAGCCGCAGCGCGCCGCCCGAAGAGACTCCGGGGCCGAACCAGGTCTGGCCGCTGAAGACGGCCTGAGGCTCGAGAGCGGGGCCGACAAAGTGCAGGCCCGGGCTGGCCTCCACCTCTCCTGAGCGCATCCGCTGCAGACCCTCGGGCCAGCTCGACAAAATCCACTGACCGTCGGGGCTGAAGGCCAGTGCCAGGGGCTGCGAGCCGGCAGAGGCGCTCCACAGTGGCTCGCCTTCGCGGCTCCAGACCTCGACCCGCTCGGGGCGAGCCACCGCGAGCTGGTTGCCGTCGGGAGAAAAGGCCAGGGCTCCGATGGCCCCCGGACCTTCGGCGCTCCAAAGATCCGCCCCCTCGCGGCTCCACACGGTGAAGATGCCCTCTCCTCCGCCGCTGGCAAAGACCTGGCCGTCCCGGGCCACAGCCAGGGCAGTCGTACTGCGGTGGGCCTCAAACTCGCTGTCCAGGGTCCAGCTCTCCTCCTGGCGTCGATACCGTCTCAGTGTGACCTCCTGACCCTCGTCGCTGCCTGCGAGCAGAAAGCTCGACTCGGCCGCCAGGGCCAGGCAGAGCACCCGGGTCGAGCCGGCCTCCAGCCGCTCCAACTCCTGGCCCGTAAGGGCCGCCCTCCAGGCGATCTCGGACCCCGAGGCGACCGCCATCCATTGCCCGTCATCGGAGAGCACCGCCGACTCCGACCCTGAGGCCTCTTCCCCCCAGGTGGCTTTCATTATCAGTTCCATTCAGGCGGGGTTCGGGGACGGACCCTGCAGGTCCTTATCCGGATTGAGCCGAATTTTCGGGGAATGAATACCGGTGATCTCCGGAGTGTCAGCTCTCTCCCCGCCGCCTCCCCGGTCCGATCTTCTTCCCCTTCCGCCTCCACCCCGCCCGCGGCCCCAGAGCCCAGCGACCAGACCGTACTGGGCAAGTCCGCTCCCGTCTCCGCTGCCACGACTCCTCCTCTGTCACGCGGTTACTACAACATCTCCATGCGTCTGCCGGCCAGCCTGGTAGGTGGCCTGGGTGGCTACACCCTGGCCCTGGTGCCCGAGCACGAGGTCAAGGAGGGTCTCTGGCGGCCCGGGGCGGAGAAGAAGACCCTGGCCGTGCCCGAGCTCCGCTTTGCAGATGTCTCCCCAGCCCCGCCCGACGACCATGAGAAAGCCTTTGTGCCGGTCGTCTTCACGGCCGAGGCGTTGGGGCTGACCGAGGCATCGGGGACAGAGTACTATATCGGCTCCGAGGGCAAGGTGGCGACCGCGCGCACCCTCGAGCAGGCTCTGCAAGATGCGCGCAAAGCCGGGCTGCCCGAGGGAATGAGCATTCTTAACGTCTCAGTTGGTTTCACCGAGGCCCAGGCCAGCCACCTGGAAGGCTCGACCCTGGCGCTGATCCCCAACTCCGAGCTGCAGGACGGGGTCTGGAAGCCTGCCTCTCCCGACTCCCAGGCACCCGCCCCCCAGGTCGACCGGGCCATCGCCCCGGTGGCCGACACCATGGGGGGAGTGGTGATCCACTCCCTGGTAACCGGGCCCGGCACTCTGCTCGACCAGGACGAGGTTGCCAGCGAGCTGGCCTATCGAAATGCCGGCGCCCTCTTGCAGGGAGGGCTGATCGACGAGGACCACCAGGCTCTGGAGTCGGCCCTCAAGCTCGACTGGGTCAGGGACAAGCTCCAGGCTCAAGGCGTTGACCCGGTCCGCGGCCGTCAGTGCCTGTTCGAATACCTCAAGGCCATGCACACGGGGGGCATTTCGGCCGAAGCTCTGAGCACCGAGCAGAGCCGCAAGGACCTGGCCACCGGCGCCTTCCTGGCCAACGCGATGATCTTCTCCAGGGGCTATGAGCAATATGGTCATGAAGCCTGCGAGCAGGTCAAAGTCGCCCTGGCCAACAAGCGGCCCGAGCTGCTGCTCGGAGAGGACGGCCAGCCGTTCCTGCCTCAAGCCGATCTGGCCCTGCTCCAAGTTGGAGTGGCCACCAAGATCGACCAGATCGATCCCTTCCGCGTTTTCGGACAGATTCGAGCAGCGGCCGAGAATACTCGCTTCGAGGCTCTCACAGGCATCCAATCGCAGCTGGGACGACCCGAGCCGGGCTCGGACATGGAGTTGCTGGCAGCCGCCATGGGGCGACATCGGCAGATTCCCGCCGAGCGAGGACCGCACTTCGACCTGCACTCGCTCAAGCAGTATTCCGATACCATGCTCGGTCAACTCGAGCGAGGAAAGAGTCAAAGCCATCTGGTGCGGCTTGGCATGGCCGCGGTCTGGTCAGCGGGAGCAGTGGTCTCGGGCTTTTATCCGCTCTTCCTGGGCGCAGCGGCAGAGTTGGGAATCGGTTTGGCCAGGGACAAAACCGCGAGCAAGCAACTGCAGACTGAGCAACGGCTCAACCAGGTGCTGGCCAGAACCATCGAGGCCGCCAGTCAGGAGGGGGAAGGGGCCCTGGTGCGCTTCATGGCCGAGGCTAGCGGACCACCCGCGTAAAGGGTTTCCCCTTCTCGTCCAGGCCGCTCTCGAGCACCGTGCCCTCTCTGGTCACCTGACGCGCCATAGGCTTGCCTGTGAACGGGTCGTTGAGCACGCCCGCGTTGGGATAGCTGGGAACGGGGGCCGCCGCCGGCCTGGGAGCGGCCGCGCGAGCCGGGCTGCGCGAAGAGGGAGCCACGCCAGCATCCGGGGCCGAGAAGTTGAACCTGGCCTCCGGGGCGCCCCGTGGCGGGCGCGTCGCTGCGGCCGAGCTCGGTCCGCTTCGACTGCTCGGGCCTGCGCTCCCCGGGGTCACGGCCCCGGGCTGGAGAGCCGCCTCGGGTGTGGCAGCCGTCGAGCTGGCCGGCTTTGCCTCGGCCTTTTGCGCCTCGCCGGCCGGGGGTTTGGAGCATCCCACCGTCAGCATTGCCACACAGGCCAGAACGAGCCACTTGGACATAGGACCTCCTAGAGATTAGTGGATTCTTCCCAGCGCAGGAAGCGAAACACCCTGCTGGGATCGGCCGTGGACATATCCATGTCGGCCCTGATCGTTGCCTGGGCGCTGGGGCTGGTCCGATCTCCCACCACCCCGACCGAGCTGATGCGCAGCACGAAGAAGGGGGAGTTTCGGTGAGTCTCATCGATGGAGACGGTGTAAGATCCGATCACGATGCCCCCGTCTTTGACATCCTCGGAATAGGTGAAGATCGTCTGGTCATAAGAGGACTGAGGCGGAAAGCGATAGTCTTTCTCGAGCTTGACCCGAGCATCCTCGATTCCAGCTCGAGCCAGGGCCCGGGCCTGGGCCGCCTCGAGCCCTTTGGCGGCGCCCCGGTACTGGGCCACCCGCGAGCCCAGGTAGGCCATCCCGGCCACAACCAGGATCACCGTGATCAAGAGGGCCGCGATCATGATGAAGCCCGGGCGGCGGCCTCTCATGGGACCTCAGGAAGGGCCCGCGAGGTGAGCGTGCGCACAAGTTTCTCCTCCTGCACCGAGACAACCAGTAGATACGAGCCGTCCGCCAGGGAGTCGCAGCGAAAGCCGCTGACCCCTTCGCAAAGCGATTCGGTGCTGGTGGGAGCCGATCCGGCCGGTCCCACCTCACGAATGAGTCGCCCGTCGCCCAGGCTACGGTAGCAGACTTCGAGCAGCAAGCCGGGAGGATAGGGATCGAAGGCCACTGGCACCGGGCTCGGGATCGGCCTGGGCAACCATGCGGAGCTATCGGGATCGGTGGCGCCGGGGTCGAGCTTTCGAAAGCGTAGCTCGTTGGAGGTTCCCCCCGACGAAGGCGTGATGACAGCCACGGTCTCGCGCAACTCGCCCACCGACCGCTGGATGCCGACCTGCGCGGCCAACCAGCTGTTGTCCTTGGCGGCTGAGAACTTCAGCACCCGAAAGTAGCCCACCAACAGGGAGCCACACAGGCCCAGCAGCATCCCCACTAGCCCCAGCGTGATCAGGGCCTCGAGCAAACTGACGCCTGGCGCTCTGCGAGCGATCATGGCTGAAGCGCCACGGGCGGAGAGTAGCCGAAGGCTTCCTGGCCTCGGAACACGGCCCGGGCGACCACCACCACCTGGCCACCCGAGTAGGCCGGGGGTTGAGCCGGGATGTTGATCACATTGCGCATGAAGGCGGTCTTGCCGTCAGTGCTCTGAAAGGTGGTGGCATTTCCATCGCCGGGCTGGATGTACCACTGGAAGAAGAGGTCCTCGATGGGCTGATCGAACTGGTCGTAGGCGACCACACGGAACGGCACATCCTGGTCGTGAGCCACCAGGGGCGGAATGGGCGGCGCGGTGGGCGTCACGACGATGGGGTTGTTGTTGCGAAAACGGCGCGGGGGGCTGGCGCTGGCAGCGGGCTCTCCGATCAAAGTGATCAGGCTCAGGTTGCTGGTGCCCTGGTCCCAGGTAACCGTCACCCTGACCTGCTTCATCGAGCGAGATAAGGTGCGCGTACCGCTGGTCGGCTCATAGCCCTCCGAAGGGGAGAAAACGGTCAGGTCCTTGACGCTGGCCGACACCTCATAGCCAGGAAAGTCCGGATCGGTAGCCACCCCCGTGAACGTGCTGAAGTTGGCGAAGCCATACTCCGTCCCGGTACGATTGCGGGCGTGCGTGCGCATCTCCTCGATGCGTCGCTCGGCCAGCAAGACAGCCAGGTTGCGCGCTTCAATCCGGTGCACGTAACGAAGGCCGGTGTGAAAAAGCGTGGCCACGATGAGAAAGGACGCAATGATCAAGAAGATCGAGATGAGCGCCTCGACCAGGGTAAAGGCCCGGCTTCGCAAGACTGAGACTCAGGGACCCCAGGAGGGGTAGTTGACGTACTCTTTGGAAGAGGTGATCTGCTTCAGTCCGCCGGTGCCGAGCGAGCTGATCCGGTAGAGATTGGCGTTTCCGAGCAGAATCTCCGAGCCATCCGGCGAGAAAGAGGCCTGATAGCCTCTGAGCGTCTGCGGGAAAGGAACCTGGACTCCAGCGCTGGTCATGCGCAGCAGCTGTCCCGCCTTCTGATACAAGATGGCGTCATTGGTGGAGTCGGGGCACCAGGAAGGATTGTTGACATCGGTGTAAGGGTTCGTGGAGCCGTTGAAGGTGCTAGAGCTGGCCAGGATCTGCTGGGGAGAGCCCTGGGCGGTGTCGATGGGAGTCACCCAGATCCCGTTCTTTCCAGCAAACTGACTTTGATAAACGATTTTCTGCCCATCAGGCGACCAGCTCGAGTTATCCCAGCCATAGCCTCCCACGGCCACCACATCCAGATCCACCCGGTTGGCGCCGTCGGCGTCGATGACAGACATCGTAAAGTCGCTGTTTCTCAGGCCGATGAAGGCCAGTTTGTCGCCCAGGGGCGAGAAGATGGGCAGGATGCCAAACCCGTTGTAGACGTGACGGGGGTCGCTGCCGTCGATGTTGGCCACGTAGAGACCGGAAGGATAGCCATTGGCACCCACCTCGCACCAGGTGATCTTGTTGCCGTCCCGCGAGACCGAGGGGGCCGGAACGAAACTGTTGCGCTGGATGACGGCCCGGGCCTCTCCGCCTTCGGGGTCCATCACCATGATGTCGTAACCGCCGGTGTAACCGTTGGTGGTCGTGGTGGTGGCCTGGCGCTGGAAGCAGATGACGCCGGGCGGGCTGATACCGATGTTGAACGAGGTCGGGATGGCCGGCACGGCCACCTGGCCGGCCAGATTGCGCACCGAGCACATCAGGGTATACTGCTGTCCGGGAGAGGCCAGCTCGGGAGGGCGCCACTGCCAGTAGCTGACCCAGGCCTGCCGAGCCGAGTTCCATTGCATCTTCTCTTCTCCCGGATAGGAGAAAGTGCCGTCGGGGCAGCTCCACTGCAAGAAAAGTTGCTGACCAGAGGGGTCGTTGGCCGTGACCACCAGGGTGACGTGGCCGTCCTCTGGTACCATGACGTCCACATTGGGGGGAAGAATGCTGGGGTCGACCTTCGGGTAAACCTGCAGGTCGGCCACCACGGGCTGAGCAGTGGTGCCCGGGTCGAAGGGCGGCAGGGAAGCCGGGGTCACCGGGGTGCTGATCGTCGGCCCGGCAATCAGGTTGGGATTACCGCCGGTGACGCCCTGCTCCAGGCTGATGGCCCCCGAGGAGCTGACGCTGACCGTGTAGGCCTCGCCCAGGGCGGTGGGGGCAAAGTAGGCTGGCGGGCTGACCGGGGGGGTGCCCGGAGGCTGAGAGGCGGACCCGTAATCGACACCGGCCGCCACCAGCACGTGATAAGCGCCCTGGAAGTAGGGCAGACCGTTGGTGACCACCCCGCCCTCGGGAGTGAAGACGAAGCAGTAATCGTCTCGCATCGTGGCGTTCAGCCAGCTGGTCAGGTTGATCTTGCCGGTCTTGGTTCCCGGCAAGGTGGGGCCGCAGGTCAGCGTTCCCGAGCTCTCGGGCCAGGTGCCGATGAAAGCCACGGCGCGAGGAAACTCGTCCTTGAAGTTGACCACCCGGGACATGCGGGGCAGCTCGTTGCCACTGGCCACGTAGAAGCCCTGACTGTGAGGTCGGGTGCCACCCTGACTGGGGAAGCAGACGGCTACGGGAACCTGGTTGGCCATGGCTTCCTGGCGAGCCAGGCGCATCTGGTCGGCGATCACGCTGGCCAGGCCGCGAGCGTTGGCTTTGCCGGTGACTCCCCTCAGATTCAGCAGCGACAGGGCCATGACCAGGATGACGATTGAAGCCGCCACCATGAGCTCGATCAGAGAGAAGCCGCGTCGAGTCACCCCATTAACAAAATTGTAACAAAAAGATCCAACCGAGACAAGTAGTATTTTTGTCTCAGGCGCCGAGCTTGTTCAGGAAGCCGTAAAGGGGCAGGAAGATGCTCAACACGATGGTGCCCACCACGGTCGCAACCCCGGCCAGCATCACCGGCTCGAGGACGGCACTGAAGCCCTCGATGAGATAGTTGACTTCCTCGTTGTAGAACTGCCCCAGGCGAGCGAACATGGCATCCAGGTTGGAGGCCTCCTCACCCGCGCTGACCATCTGGATGACCGAGGCAGGATAGAGATCGCGACGGGCCTCCAGGTATTCCGAGAGCATCGACCCCTCCTGCATGGCGTTGCTCATGGGGTTCGAGTCTTGAACCAGGAGGGGGCTCCCGCTGGCATTGGCGGCCAGGCGAAGGGCCGGAATCAGGTCCACTCCCACCACTAAGAGCGCGTTCATCGAGGAGCAGAACCGGGCCAGGGCGGCCTGACGCAACATCTGTCCGAGCACGGGGACCATCAGGGCGGCACGGTAGAAGCGAATGCGCCCACGCTCGGTGGCGGCCTGATCGCGCAAGAAGAAGTAGAGAGCCGCACCGACCCCCAGAGCCACCATCCAGGCGCCCGGATTGCGCACAGCCTCGGTGATCGCCATGACGATCTTCGTGATCAGAGGTAACTCCACTTGCATCTCGTTAAAGATCTTCACAAAGCCGGGAAGGATGGAGTAGAACAGACCGAGGGTCAACACCGTGGCCAGGATCAGAACGAAGACCGGATAGGTGAGCGCGGATTTCACTTTGCGCATGAGCTGGTAGTCGCGCTCCATCCACCCGCCCAGCATCTCCAGGTTCTCGGCCAGGGCGCCCGTGCTCTCACCGATGCGAACCATGCTGACATACATATGGGTGAAAACGCGCGGCACCTGCCCCAGGGCCGAGCTCATCATGTGCCCCTCCGAGACCCGTTTGTAAATGAAGTCGATGACATCGCGCATGCGAGGGTCATCCACCTGCCCGGCGAGGGTCTCGAGGCAACGCGTGATCGGGATGCCGGTGCGCATCATGGCGGCCATCTGCCGAGTGAACATGATCAGATCGGATTCCCGAACCTTGACCCGGCCGAAGAAGCGCACTTGCTCGGCCCTTTTCTTCTGTTTGTCGGGGGCGCTCTGGGCGCTCGGTCGAGCCAGGGTCATGGCTGGGTTTTCGCCTCGAAGAGCTGCTTCTCCCTGCCGCAGGTTGGGAGTCGTCAGGTCCGCAGGCCAACGAGACGGGCTGCGCGAGAGAAGAAACAAGAGCAGACTGCGCCTCTTGCCGGCAGGTCCTTGACCGGGCGCAGGTTGAATTTCCCCCCCACGATGGGGGTCCGCAAGACGCCGGCAAGAAGACGAGCACGAGATGACGGGCGGTCAGCTCGCTCGCGGCTGGGCTTACAGAAGCAAGAAACCGACCGCCTGCGCCGCCAGCTTTCTCAGAACGGCCAGATGACCGACCTGGAGAACTCGATCGCCAGCCGCGATCAGCAGATCGCCTCGCTGCAGGAGGAGCTGGCCCGCTGGCAATCTGAGGCCGAGGCCATTCGAGAGCGGACCCGGGAGCTGACCGAGCAGAAGGCCAACCTGGCCCAGCTCCAGGTCCAGGCTCAAGCCTGGCTACAAGGGGAGCGCGAGCAGGCCGTGGGTCAGTCTTTGCGAGACATTGAAGAGGCTCGCCGCGAGCTGAGTGAAGCTCGAGCCAGGCTGAACGGTCTGGAGCAGGTGCGGTCGGCCAGCCTGGAGGCACGCCAGCGAGCCGAGGAGCGCAACTTTGAGCTGGAGGCCCTGATCCGCAGCCTGGAAGCTCGCGCCGCCGAGCTGACAGCCGAAAGTCGGGCCACTCAAGAGCGGGAGACCGACCGCGTCTATGCCCTGGAAGCCAGGCTCGAGGAAAATCGCCAGGAGCTCGCTCAAGAGGCGGCCCGAGCCGCCGAGTTGGAGAGAAAGCTCCACCAGCTCGTCGAAATCAGGGAGCAACTGACAGCTTTGCGCCAGTCCGAGGCCGAAGCCCTGCAGGATCTGCACCAGGCCCGCCAGCGGGTGCTTCAGCTGGAAGCCGAGCAGGACGAGCTTTCGGAGGGACTGACCCGACTGGAGTCCGAGAGCCAGCAAGAGCTTGCAAGGTTGCGGGCCGAGCACCAGGCGGAGCTGGAGCGCACCAGGGCCCAGCATCAGGCGGCTCTCGAGCTGATCCAGGCCCAGAGCCTGTTGCGTCTCGAGCAGGAAATGGCCAAGAATGACGCCTGCGTGGCCCAGCTCGACCAGGAGCTCAACAAACGCGACAAGCGCATCGCCGATCTCGAGCGCAGGCAGCCGCGCTGACAAGGCTGGCGCTGGGCCTGCTCCTCTATCCCCTGCTGGGGCTCTCGCTGGGGCTCTACTATAACCTCACCTTCTTTGGAGCGGCCGCCCTGCCGCTTCCCGAGGCCGTCAGTCTGCTCGCTCCCCTGCTTTACTACCTCTCGGGCTGCATCCACCTCTCTCCAGCCGCCCAGGCCAGCGCCTGGGTGTTGGCCTTTCTGGTGGCCGGTCTGACCTGGCTGGGTTGTCTCGAGCTGGTGGCTCGGCGAGCCGGTTTTTGCCCGGGCCTGGGCGTGGTGGTAGCCAGTCCGGCACTGTTGCTGCTACCGGCTCCCTGGATGGCCTGGCTGCACGGCACCACCTGGTCAGGATTTGTGCAGGCCTGCCTGGTGCGCAAGCTCCCTCTCACGCCGCTGCAACTGGCGAACGCAACCGAGCATCTGAGTGCTTTGATGCTGACGCTGGCCTCTATTTCTGCCGGACTGGCCTTCTGGTTATGGTACCGAGCGGCCGGCTCGAAGCTGAGCCGGGCCCTGACGACCTGGGTGCTGGCTTACCTGCTGGCTTTGCTGGCCGTCGTGGGAGTGAGCTATCCCCTACGCCTCATCCTCGGGCAGGTAGGTGCCGTTGCCGTTCACGGCACCGAGCTGACTGGCCATCGCAACGCCGTTCTGGCTGCGCCTCACCTTAACGCTGAAGGTCACCAGCTCATCCGGGGCGTGAGTTGGCATCTCCACCGGCAGCCCGGCCACCGTGGGGGCGGGGTTCTTATGGCTGGTTCTGGTTGACTCCACCTCGAGCTCCTGACATGGTCTCTCAGGATTCATTGTAGGCCGACGCAACCCGGATCGACACACCCCGGCTGTATCCAGAGTGTTACATTTGTTGCCGGTTCATCAACAAATCATGACCAGATCCGAGGAACTGCCGGCCCTGCCACGAACTCGGCCCAGGTCCAAGAAAGGAGGCGCGTTTGATGCCGAATTCGCGCGTTGAGATGGTGACCGACAAGGGCACCATGGTTTTGGAGCTCTTCGACCAGGATGCCCCCGGCACGGTCAAGAACTACCTCGATCTGATCGCAAAGAACTTCTACAATGGCCTGACCTTCCACCGGGTCATCGACAATTTCATGATTCAAGGTGGGTGCCCGCAGGGCACCGGTACCGGAGGTCCGGGCTACAAGATCAAGTGCGAGACCATGGGCAACCCCCACAAACACATGCGCGGCAGCCTCTCCATGGCCCACGCCGGACCCGACACGGGCGGCAGCCAGTTCTTCATCTGCCACTCACCCCAACCCCACCTCGACGGAAAGCACACCGTGTTCGGCCGGGTGGTCGAGGGCGTGGACGTGGTGGACAAAATCCGCCAGGGCGACAAGATGCAGGTCGTCCGAGTCCTGGCCCCCACCGCCTGAGGCGGACTGATTCCGTGCGCGAGCCACAGAGAGTCGCTCTCTCTGTGGCTCACTGATTTTTCTGATGGCCAGAAAGTCACGCCCTGCTCCCCGGGCCAGCGTGGAGGCGCTGGATACCCTGGTCCAGCAATTCAGCCAACCGCTCGCTTTTCTGCGAGAGCTGATCCAGAACTCGCTGGACGCCGCCACCAACCGGATTGAGGTGGAGGTCGTCTACGACGCGGGGGAGTCCTGCGCCCGGGTGCAGGTCACCGACTGGGGCGAAGGCATGAACCGCGAGGTGATCGATACCCAGTTGACCCGCCTGTTCAGCTCCACCAAGGAAGGGGATCTCACCCGCATCGGCAAGTTCGGTATCGGCTTCGTCTCGATCTTCGCTCCCAATCCCAAAGCGGTCGTGGTCGATTCTGGGCGCGACGGCGAGTACTGGCGGGTGCTGTTCCACCCGGACCGCAGCTTTGAGCGGCTCCAGCGCCATGATCCAATCGAGGGAACCCGGGTCACCAGCTACATCCCGGTCGCTCGCAACCGATTCGACAAGTTCCGCCAGGAATGCCACCAGACCGTGGTGTACTGGTGCAAGCATTGCGATGTCGAGATCCGCTTCAATGGAGAGCCGATCAACCGGCCCTTCGAGCTGGGGCTGCCGGCCGAGGTGCGCCTGGAGGTGCCGGGCAGCGAGGTCGTGGCTGCCCCCAGTCTCGACGATGAGCCGTTCTACGGCTTCTACAACCGGGGACTGACCTTGCTCGAGGGAGCCGGCTCGCCGCGCCCTGGAGTCAGCTTCAAGCTCCGCTCGATGTATCTCGAGCACACCCTGACCCGCGACAACGTGGTGCAGGACAAGCACTATGAGAAGGCCATGGCAGTCCTGGACCGGGCCGTGACCAACCTGCTTCCGGTCCGACTCTTCCAAGAGCTCGCCAGCCGGCCGGAGGACACCCACCTCTGGAAGCTGGCCGTAGACCTGGCAAGCCGTCACAAGAAGCTCCCCCCAGAGTGCCTTGAGCTCAGGCTGTTCCCAGGCCACCGAGGCCACCTCTCCCTGGGCGATCTGAAACGAGCTTGCCAGGTTGCCTGGAGCCCTGCCCTGGGACCGCTGGTCGAAAGCCTGATGAGCCAGCAAGTGGTCGTCTTGACAGGCGAGAGCTGGCCCCTGGAGCTGGCCCGCCAATTTGTCCAGGTGCCCCTGGCCGAAGAGCGCTGGTTTCTGGCTCAACCACTCGAGCCGGGCGATGAGCTGGCCCGGCTGCTGGAGGTCGCCAACCGGCTTCTGCCCGGACCCACGCTTCAAGGCGGCGACTTCAGCCAGTGCGGCCGGCTGGCTGGCCGGGTCAGCCTGACCTGCTCGACTCCCGGAAAGGCCGAGCCCGTCGGGAAAGGAAGCAAGCTCACGCTGGTCAACCTGCACCATCCTCTGGTGAAGGACCTCTCCCGCGTGGTGACCCGCGACCCCTCGCTGGCAGGCTATCTCCTGGGCCGAGCCGTGCTGCTGGAAACCGGGCGCAAGCTCGAGCGCCAGCTCCTGCAGGCGGCCATCAAGCGGAGGCAAGGCCCGTGAGCCTGCTGGACACCCTGCGCCAGGCCGGAAGCTTCGACTCGCGGGGGAGCTTCACGCTCGATGTCGAGAAGGCGCGCTCCAAGATGGCCCGCTTTCAGCTGACCGACCCCGAGCGTTACATCCTCGAGCTGATTGCCGCTGCCTTTGCGGGGGGAAGTCCGGAGCTGGAGATCGACCTCACCCCTGATGGGCTGGAGCTTCGCTTTGGCGGCACCCCGCTTGGGAGAGCCGATCTGGAGAACCTGGAGGATTATCTGCTGGTGGCCGAGGGCACCCACCCGGCCCTGCGCTACCTGGCAGTGGGCCTGAATGCTCTCACCCGCCTGCAGCCGCGACGCGTCCTGCTCGAGTCGCCCGCCGGGGTCGCCCTTCAGTTGCGTGGTCAGAAAAGACAGCTTCTGGCAGGCTCGTTCAGCCGGCATCGTCTTGTGATCGAGCGGGGGGGCGGCGTGCTGCGCAAGGCCAGCTACTCCAGCGAAATCGAGCTGACGCGGAGCCATGTCCGTTTCTCGCGCCGACCGGTTCGGCTGGATGGACGGTTGCTGAGCCAGCCCGCCGCCGTGGAGCTGCTCTCCTGCGATGAATCGGGCGAAATCTTTCTGGTCTTGCACGGGATCATCCGCCAGCAACTCATGCCCGGTCTCCTGCCGGTGCGGGCGGTGGTGGAGGATGACCGCTTCAGCCTGAACGCCTCCCATTCGGCTGTGGTGGAGGACACTGTCTACCAGGAGGCGCTCGAGAAGGTCGAGCAGGACACTCTCGAAGAGCTGGCTCGATTGGCTGAGCGTTGTGGGTCTGATGCCCAGCTTTTAGAGCGCCATCGTCCCCTCTTCCTGAGTCTGGGCGCCCTTCGCCAGAAGGGGCGCTGGCGCGACCTGGTGGATTCGCTTCCCCTCTTCCCCGGTCCCCACCAGCTTCGTTACAGCTACCGCGAGCTGGAGGAGCAACGCAAGCGGCTCGGCTACGTGCCGGTGACCCAGATGCGCCTGGCTTTCGAGCCGGAAGGCCTGCGCATTCTCCACCTCGATGGCCTGGAGACGCGGCATTTCCTGGAGAAGCGCGAATTGACCATGCGCGACGTGCGCGAGGAGCTGCTCGCCCAGGTGACAGCCCACAACAATCGCCTGCGCTGGGAGAGCTCTCCGCGACCGCGCGAGCTTCCCGCCGACGACTATGCCGTCCGGACGACGTCCGAGAGCCAGGGAGTCTTTCTTGCCGTAGGGATCCCTTATCAAGCCTCACCGGAGGGCTCGCACATTCACGTTCTGCTGCAGGGCAGGCTTCTGCGCAGCTCCACCCTGGACAAGCTCTCCTTCCTGGCCGTGCTCGATTTCGACGAGGTCAGCGTGCTCAAAGACTTCAGTGGGCCTGATCCTGACTGCAAGAAGTATCGCCAGGCCTGGAGCCTGCTCAACAAGAAGGTCGTCGAGCTCTACCGCCAGTTGGCCGACACGGCAGCCCAGGACGCGCGGGCCTACGATCAGTTGCTCTTGAGCTTACTCGAGGATCCTGCCAGGTCGCCGGCTGCCCGGCTGGAGCTGCTGCCCACCCTCACGGCCCGCCGAATCAGCCTGGACGCCCTGCGCCGCCTCCCCCGGGTGGGTGTGGTCTCGACTCACGCGCCGGCCCTGGCCGACAACCTGCCCCCTGAGGCGGTGCCCGACTATCCCATCGTGCGCGCCACCGCCCCGGTACAGACCATGTTGCGCGAAGAGCTGGGGCTAAAGTCATTCGACGCCCGTCCCATCCTCGATAACCTCAACCAGCTGGCCTTCCGGCTGGCCAACCCTCGCCAGGCTCGTTTGGGCCAGGCTCCCCACACCCACGCCTTCAGTTTCGACGACATCCAGGGCGAGCTGCGCCTTCGCCAGGCCGGCAATCCCCCTCGAGCCCACGTGACCGTTTTGCGCCAGGGCGTGGAGCTGGAAGAGCGCGGCTTGCAGCCCGCCATCTGGCCTTTCGACGCCATCGTGGATAGCCCCCGGCTCAGTCCCACCCCGGACTGGAAAAGAGTGCAGAGCGACCGGGCCTGGCAGGAGGTCGTGGACCGGTTGCGCGAGGCCGAGCGGGACGCTTTCGAGCAGCTGGCCACCGAGCTGAGCAACACCCCTTCACAGCTCCCCGGCTGGGAGCCAGCGCTGCTGCAGGCCCTGGCCCAGAACCCAGAGCTGGCTTCAAGAGCTTGCTCACTGGCGCTCTTTCCCAGTCGGGGAGGCTTGGAGCGGATGGCGCTGGCCGAGTTGGAGGCGGAGCTGCGCCAGCACGGGAGGCTCTGGATGACTGAAAGAGACGGTTCCACCGGTCCGCGAGTTCTCTTCAAGCCGGATCGCGCCGCCCTCGAGAGGCTCCTGCCCCAATTGAAGCTCGAGTTGTATCAACCGCCCTCGCCGCCCCCCGTTCCCCGGGTCGACCTGAGCGCACTCGAGCCCGGGACAAAGGCCCCTCCCCCGGACTTCTCGAGCCTGCGCCTGAAGGAGGCTCTGGAGTTGAGGCGCACTCTCCCTGGCCCGCGATTCGGCGAGGTCGGACTGAGCGACGATCAATTCACAGGAGTGCTGGAGGTGGCCGGAATGGGCACCCTGCCCGGCCTTCTGCCGGGACCGGCCCGGGCCATCGTGGGTCCCCACGGGCTGACCCGGCTGGCCAACCGCAAGATCAAGCGCGACGACGCCTTTGCGGCCATGCTCGAGCAAGTGCGAGCGGCCCTGGGCGAGCTGGCCCTGGAGGCGGCTCGCCAGGCCACGCCCGGCAGCGCCCGCGCCTGGACGCTGCTGCACCTTCTCAGTAGCAACCTGCCTGGCCCCGTGCTCGAGCAGCTGGCCGTCCTCCCGCTGGTGCCAATGCACTGCGCTCCTCCGCTCAGCTTCAACGAGCTGAAAGAGCGGCTCAAGCAGCACCAGACCGTTCCAGTGGCCGAGCCAGGCTATCCTTTTGCCCCCCTGGGTAACCGTCCCGTGGTCAGCGCCGGCCCGCGCGAACGGCAACTCCTGACGGGTTTGCTTAACCGCCCGGTGCGCTCGGATCACGATGAGTTGACGAAGGACGAAGCCCGCCGGAAGAACCGACGCCGAGCGGCTGGCCTCAAGGTGCGCCTCCCGGCCTGCGCCGTAGAGGGAGATCTGCAGGGCCCGGAGCTGACCGGTCGCCTGGGTCTGCCGCACTCGCCCAGGCAGGCGACCATCATCTTGCTCGACGGCGATAGCCCCCTGGCCCAAATCGGTGGGTACGGGCTGGCAGGATGGGCGAAGGGTCGATTCGAGCTCTCCGACCTGCACGAGTCGGCCAAGCTCAGTCGCTCTCAGGGGAAAGAGCTGGCCGCCTTCCGGGTGAGCCTCATCGACCTCCTGGCTCGAGCCTATCCGGGCCGGCCCGATCTGTCCTCGCGTCGCATCTTGCTCGAGTTTCTGGCATCCCACCGGCGCGATCTGGGCGCCAATAGCCCGGCCGGTCGAGCCCTGGAGCAGATCCTGGCCCTGAGCCTGTTTCCCGCCGCGGGAGGTCGGCTGGCCTCGGCTTCGGCCCTGCTGGAAGAGGCCTCGCGCGGCAAAGTGGCCTACCTCGAGCGCCCGGGATCACCTGCCACCGGGCAGCCTTCGGTGTTGCCCGTGCTCAGGCCGAACAGCCTGGAGTGGGAGGCAGCCGCAGCCCTGGTCGGCAAGTCGCGGCTCGAGCGGGTGGAGGTGGCCACGCTGGCCAACAGGAGCCTGCGGCTGGTCGCTTCCGGTTGGCACCTGGTGCTGAGCGGGCTGGACAAGACGGCGGATTCGCTCTTCAAGCGAGCCTCAAGCGGCCTGTCGAGCCTGGAGCAGCGGGTCCCGCGTCCGGCCAGGAAGGAGCGCAAGGAGCGGGTGGAGCGACGCGAGCCCAGCCGCCGGGAGGAGAGCCTGAAAGATAGCCCCGAGCGGCGTCTGCTGGCCTCCCTTCGACGTGAGTTCAGCTTGCTCTGCCCCGAGCGTCCCCGGGGACCCTGGCTCCAACTGGTTGAGCGCATGGGCAGCAACACCCTGTGGGAGGCCGATCTCCTTGGCCCCACCATCCTGTGGAAGGGGGAGATTCCGATCTTAAACTGGACCGACCAGGCAGTCAGATACGCCCGGGCCCACCACAGCAAGGATCCGGGCTGCCTGGTGCTGCTGGCGGCTCATCTGTTCTGCGAGTTGAACCAGGCCCGGGCGGACATTACCGACGAGCACGAGATGCTCTTCCTGACCAGACTGGCCCGAACCTTGAGGAGCTCTTACGATGCGGATTCTGAGACTGAGGGGTAAGCTTCTGGCGCGCCATCTTCCCGAGGTATTGGCCCTCCACCGCAGGGTGCTCGGACCCTTGAGCCAGCGACGACTTCGCTCCGTCCTGCGAGGACGACCGCGCAGGCTCTTGCTGGTGGCCCTGATCGAAGACCGGGTGGTGGGTTACAAAATCGGCTACGAGGAGCGACCGGGCCGATTCTATTCCTGGATCGGCGGGGTGGATCCCGACTTTCGGCGTCGCGGCATCGCCCGAGCCCTGATGGTAAGGCAGCACCGCCTGCTGGAGAAAGCTGGCTTTCGCACGGTGCGAAGCCAGACTCGCAACCGTTACCCGGGCATGTTGATCCTGTCCATTCGCAGCGGTTTTGAGATCATCGGCACGCTGGCTGGTGAGGAGACTCGAATCGTGCTGGAGAAGAAACTCGGCAGGAGCCCCGCGCTCGACGGCCAAAGCTGAACGCCGCTTTGAAACGTGCATTCTGGCTCCTGGTTTGCAGCCTGCTTCTGGTTCCGGCCCTGGCTCAGGAGCCTCCCCGGCCCTCGGTGGCGCTCACTCTGGAGGAGGCCTCCCGGCTGGCGGTGGCCCAGAACCCGGCCGTGCGAGCGGCCCTGGCCCGGGTCGAGGCGGCCCGCGAGGAGGTCGATGTCGTGGCCGCTCCCGCCCGGCCCCAGCTGACCTTCTCGGGCAGCCTGGCCCAGGTGCGCCAGGCGGCCGGTCCACCGGTCAGGGCGAACTTTCAGGGTCTGCCGGTCACCACCGAGTTCCAATCCGAGCCAGTCGACTACGCCCAGGGCCAGCTCGATCTCTTGCTGCGTCAGCTTCTGTTCGACTTCGGGCGCATCCAGGCCCACATCGATCGAGCCCGGGCCAGCGGCGACAGCGTGGCCCAGGCGCTGGCCACCTCCTCCCAACAGATCGCCCTGCAGGCTCAACTGGCCTACCTGGATGCCCTGGAGGCCCGGGCTCGCGAGCAAGTGCAGGCCGAAGCGGTCGAGCTGGCCGAGACCCAGCTGGCCGCCAGCGAGGCCCGCTTTGCGGCCGGCACCGCCCCCCGAGCCGATACCGTCTACGCCCGCGTGCCGGTCTCTCGGGCCGTTCTCGAGCGCACTCGCAGCCGGCTGGAGGTGAGTAACACCCAGGCCAGCCTCAACCGCGTTCTGGGCCTTCCTCAGGATACGCCCCTGGTGTTGCAAGGCCCGGAGAAGCCGCCCGAGGTGCCGGGCGACCTGGCCGCCTCGGTGGCCGCCGCTCGCAAACTTCGTCCCGAGGTGCTGGGACGCCAGTTCGAGCTCGAGGCCAGCCAGCACGCCCTGCAGGCCGCCTTGCGCGACAACAACCCGGGAGTGTACGCCAGCGCAGATATGAACTCGGTGGCCTACAACGAGAACGCCTTCCTGCCCGGCAGTGCCGGCTGGCGCTTCGGGCTGGAGTTTCGCTGGCCCATCCTGGAGGGCAACCGCAAGGCTCACCTGGTTACTCAAGCCGAGGCCCGGGTCCGCGAATCAGAGGCCCTGCTGGAAGACCAGCTGGCTGCCGTCGAGCTGGAGGCTCGTCAGGCCTACGCGGCCGTGGAAACGGCCACAGAGGCCTGCACCGCGGCCGGGATCGAGGTCGATCAGGCGCGCCTGGCGATGGAAATGGCCCAGGGCCAGTACCGAGCCGGGGTGGCCCCGCTGCTGCAGGTCACCGATTCGCAGCAGAGCTTCTTGAGGGCGCGTACCGACCGGTTGGCAGCCTACTATGGCTATCTGCGAGCCCGGGCCCGTCTGACCCACGCCCGGGGCGAGCTGCTGCCCCAGGATTAGAACCGGGCCACCAACGCTCCCCGGGCCACCCGCAGAGTGCAGGGGGTGGTGCCGGCCAGCTCACCGTCGATCTGCACTTTCACCGGCGGGTCGGTCTCGATCGAGAGCTCGCGGAACTTGTGGTAGGCGATCTCGGGAAAGCGGATGTGCACTCCCAACACCGCTCCCAGCAGGTGACGCAGGATGCCGATGATGTTCTCGTGGGGAAAGATGCACACATCCAGCAGGCCGTCATCGGGCGAGGCCAGAGGCGTCAGGCGGACCTGCCAGCCGTAGGAGGGGATGTTGCCCACCAGGATGAGCCAGAAGCGGTGCTCCAGAGGCTTGCCGTCGAGCAGGATGCGGGCCTTCATGGCCAGGCGGCGATACTTCATCGCGATCCGAAGGCCGGTCAGCACATAGCTCAGCCCTCCCAGCAGGCTCTTGTCCTCCTGGGAGACCTCGGCCACCACCTGGGCGTCCAACCCCAGCCCGGCAAAGCAAAGAAAGTAGCGCTCATCGAGCTGGCCCAGGTCGAGCACCCGCGGAGAAGTGGCCACGACATGCCTGCAAGCGGCCTCGATCTGCAGGGGAATCTTCATCTCCTTGGCCAGCACGTTCTCGGTGCCGATGGGCACAACGCCGAAGGCAACCCCGGTGCCGGCGACCCCATTGACCACTTCGTTGATAGTGCCGTCACCTCCGGCGGCCACGATCGTATCGTAGCCCTCCCCCACTCCCCTTTTGGCAGCCAGAAAGCCGTCTCCCGAGCCGCGCGTGAGATGGATGTCGCAGGGCACGCCAATCTGGTGGAAGGTGCGCTGGATGATCTGAGCCGGGGTGGGCCCCAGGAACGGGGTCCAGTGGCGATAGCCGGCCATCGGATTGACGATGGCGAGGATCCTCATCGAAAGGGCTTCTTGGAACCACCGGAGGATCCTCTGATCCAGGAGCCCGGGAAGAACTCCCGAACTTCTTACGACAGGACTGCTATTGAGTCAGTCCCAGAAGGAGGGGTCTATGAGCGTGAAGCGTGCCGTGATTGCAGGGATATTCCTGGTCAGCCTCTGGTGTCCGGCCTGGGCCAGGCCCGACCTTCCGAAGGAAGTGCGCCAGACCAACTTCAACGCCACCCTCATCTGCAACTCGCCCGAAGAGCTGTCGGCCCGGCTGGGGGAAATGGCCCAGAAGCACAAGGCT
>JAANMV010000551.1_pt1 | contig 46381 bp, 36 predicted proteins | sample 7279661 | NCBI WGS metagenome assembly JAANMV01 (sample SAMN14094540, study PRJNA606508) | bioreactor metagenome | isolation source: A lab-scale SPAN reactor treating ammonium-rich wastewater day 121 | place: Ireland: Galway | collected 2017-05-16
CGACCCTTCCGAAGCCCGGAGTCGAGTGCCTGAGCCAGTCCATCAAGACCATGAACTGGAAAGCCGGATGCGGGAGAACCGCCTGTCCGGTTTGGGTGGAGGGCGACGGCCAAAAGCCGTTCTCTATCCACATCACAAAATCCTCGAGGCGCGCAAAAACTCTGACTTATTGCACTGCGGGGAGCTGCTATCAGTTCACGCCTTCGCACCACGCCTGAAACCGGCGTGGAGGGCCTGGCGATTTTGATGAACCTTCTCGAATGCGTTCGCGATGTCGTCCATGTCCGCGTGCGTGCCGAGGAAAAGATTCTGTTCCAGCCAGACGCATTGTTCGTGGCAGATGAGATCGCTGTTCGGGCAACTGACCTTTCGATAGTTCAGACTCTTGCGAGCTTGCGGCAGGTAAGGTCCGAACGCTTTGTAGCGAAACATCGGTTGGTGATGGAGCGACCAGCCGTAGCCGGCGGAGCAGGGGATGCCCTCCGCTTGCAGCGCCTTGATCACTGCGGCGCGCGGCGCGCCGAACTGCTGGCTGTCAATCCGCAGCATGAAGAGATGATAACTGTGCCGCGTGCAGTCCTTGGGCCGAAGCTGCGGGCAAATTCCGGGCAATTGAGAAATGCGGGCCACGAGATATTGTCCATTGCGGTCGCGTGTTTTGGTTTGGTGTTCCAAGCGGCCAAGCTGCGCGTTGAGCACTGCGCCTTGGAATTCGCCCAGGCGGTAATTGCCCGAGATGGCATGGTGCTCGTACCAGATACCGGTGGGAATGCGGCCGCAGTTGTGGATGGAACGGCACGCCGCCGCCAGCGTGTCGTCGTTTGTGGTGATGATGCCGCCTTCGCCGGAAGTGAGATTCTTGCTGGATTGGAACGAGAACGACGCGACATGGGCGAGTGAACCGGCTGGCTTGTTTCGAAAGCTGGCGCCATGCGCATGGGCCGCGTCCTCGATCACCAGCAGCTTATGCTTTTTAGCAATCGCCATGATTGCAGTCATATCGGCGGGCTGGCCGGCAAAATGGACCGGAATGATCGCTCGCGTGCGCGGGGTAATGGCAGCTTCAACTGCCTTGGGGTCGAGATTAAACGTGTTCAGGTCAATGTCTGCGAAGACCGGAACCATGTTGGCCTCGATCACCGCCGAAGCCGTGGAGAAGAAGGTGTAGGGAGGGATGATAACCTCCGCGTTTGCGGGAAGTCCGGCAGCCATTAACGCAATGCGCAGTGAAACAGTGCCGTTCACGACGGCGATGCCATGCCGGCAGCCGTGCATTGCAGCAAAACGTTCTTCGAACTCGGCTACTTCCGGTCCATGGAGGCGTCCCCATTTGCCGCTGCGCAATGTGCGAAGCAGTCGCTGCTCCTCCGCTTTTCCGAAGATCGGCCAGGCAGGGAATGGCCGTGAACGGACTGGCTTTCCGCCGAATAGTGCAAGCTGATTGAACATCGTTGGTTTGAGTATTGTTGGTGTGGATGGCGGTTGTCCCGCTTCAAATCCGCAGACTTTTCCCCATGTAGATGCAACCGTCATTGCCCTCGCCGACGCGCAGCAGGTCTTTGAAACCGAGCCTGAGATAAAAGCCGTGGGCCAGCGGATTCATCATGCTCACCCCGAGATGCGCGCCGGGAGAACCGCGTTGCCGGAGCTGCTCCATGACCATTTCCATCATGCGCCGGCCAAAGCCGCGTCCCTGTGCGCGCTCCAGCAAGTCAATGTGCAGGTGGGACGGATACTCGTCGTACGGTTCGGGCATGGTGTAATCGGGATGGTGATACCAGGAATACACCGTCTGCGCGCGCGTCCATTTGGCGGGATCACCCTGCGGCATGGGAAACTGCGCGCACAACCTGGGTCGCCACTCCTGCTCGTAGCGATCGTAGAATTTCTTTGAGTCCAGCGATCCAAAGGCATAGCCACAGATGCCTTGTTTGTCTTCAAGGATCAAACTGTATTCCGGCTCAAAGACTAAATAGGGCCCGACGAAAATCCGGCCCAGCGCATCGGGATCGTCGCGGTAAAAGGGTTCGCCGTCCTTGCCGAAGTCGCCGGTCTTGAGGCAGACGTGATAAGCGCCCGCTTGATCTTCGGGGCGGGCGGGGCGGATGGTTAAGTTGTTCATTGTGGTGTTATCCCGCAAGGTGTGTGTAGTGCTTCCATAGGTCTGCGATGTCGGTATTCCATTGTGGGATGCTTCTTGCCAGGCGTTCCTTGACTCGTTCTTCTCCAAGTTGCTTGGTTGCTTCTCCTCTCCAAAGTTCCCGATACTCAGGAGTGTCATCACAGCCGTACTCAGTCCAACAACCCTCGCTATCACAACAGATATCGAAAGACCCGGCGACTTCATCAATAGAACGCGCTCTCTCCCAAGGCCCATCACCGCAAATCGGACAGTGTGTTATCCGCAGGTTGGGATCGAGGCCCCAACGTTCCCAAGTGGGAACTGAGCGAAAGTTATACAAGCCACGCAAGCCGCACGAATCACAAACCACCACCCTACGCAAGCCGGGCCATCCACTCTCACAACCTCCGAAGTCAGATACAATCTGGGGAAAAAACCAAATCACGATGCCTTCGTTGAAGGGTTTCCAAAGCCATTCAGGATGATCCTGGAGTTTTGGAATTGCCGATTGCGCGTTCACTTCAAATGGAAGATAGGAATTCGCCTTAGAGCCGCACTTTGGGCAGGTCACAGCTAACGAGCGTTTAATTGTGTCACCGACGCCAGTCATTGGTATGTTTCATCCGGTTGCAGAACCAGTAGCCGCTGCAACCTCGCCACCAAGCCGCCGCGATAGGTTCCCGGCAGATGGAAATCTGAGTTAAACGGTGACTCTGCTTGCTCAGGCTTGGATTTGAATTCGACATAACGTTCGAGCAGGTCGAGTTCCTCGCGCAGTTCCCAAATGCGGCGGCTCAACGCATAGAAGAGCGGGCGATGCTTGAGTTCTGTCATCCGGACGCAGAATTCGCGCAGCCGAGTTGCCTTTTGGCGGAAGACCGAAGCCTCCTCGCTCCATGCAGTAGTTCGGGTTTCAGCGGTGGGGTGCGCCATTGCGGGCGTACCGGCTGTCGTCATTCCTAGGCCCGGCGCGCACGGAGTGACGCGCCCTACCGGGGGGCTGTTTGCGGGATCGCCAATAATCAAGCTGCTTGCCAGACGATAAAGCTTCTCCGCTTCCGGCCCTTCCTCGTGCGGCAAGTAATAAGAATCACCAAAGAGAACCAAGTCTTCGAGCGACACTGGTTGGCCGATGGTGGTGAAGCGCGGCAACCATTCGCGCATGGCGGAGAGATAAACCTGGCGCGCGTCCCACGTTCCTTCGCATTTCACGAATTCGGCCAGCGTGCGGAGCGGCACATAGTTCAAAACAAACTCGCAGTTTGGATTGGTAAGCAATCCTGCCACCTCTGCGCGCAACTCAAGCGGACGCCCGTTGTAGGGCCCGCAGTAAAATCGCCGCCCGTCATAGTCGTTGGCGTGGAGATTATCCCAGATGAGCGGCTTGCGGCGAAGTGCCTTTTGCAGTTCCCGAACGTGAGCCACTGTAATCTCGCGGGAAATAATCTCCGGTCCGGTCCAGAAGACATCAATCTCCGGCAGCAGTTCGCGGCCAATAGTGGCCAGGTAACCTTCGCCGCCGTAGTTGCGTTGCGCCATGCGACCGCAATAGGGCGTGGGGCAGAAAAGGGAACGCCCTTGCGAGCCGTGTTCGCGCACCCACCTGAACAGAGTGTTGGTCACGTGGCAGTGTGCCGACGCAAACGATCCCCAGCGCTTCTGATCCTCGGTGGCCATGCGGTCGGGAATGTCATCGAAGAGCAACGCGAAATCCTGGCAACCCAAGGCGAGCATTTGCTCAAAGCGTTTGTGCAGATGCGCCAGGTCAGTCTCGCTGCTGTAACGGATGTCCAATCCCGGACTCAACGCATAGATGAAGCGAAGGTGATGTTGCTGACAATGGCGGATGATTGTGCCCAGCGCTTCAGCTTCCGCCGGCGAGTAGAGTTCGCGCCAGATGGCCCGGTGCTTCAAGTCGTCCTTGGGCGCGTAAAGGTAGGTGTTCAAACCCCACGCCGCCATCCAGGCGAACAGTTCGCAACGCTCGGTCTCCGACCAGGGCTGACCGTAGAAACCTTCGATCACACCGGCCAGGAATTGGGATGAATCAGGGGCAGCCATGAGTTCGTCGGGTGGTGCGCTTTGGCGGAGTTTCCGCTGCTGGTCGGGTGGACGTTGGACGCGCTAAATTCCTCCGGTAACACTCGCCGGTTGGGCTTTGCCGAGCGGCTTCAACAGTTCCGCTGCGCCGCGGGCCATGAGCTGAATATCGGTGGCCGTCATCAGAAATTGAAAACCCTGATCCCGAAAACGCTGAATCTCCTCCGGCGTGGTGGCGGGCCGGCCCAGGAACTTGCCGTGCTTCCGGCCCGCGTTGGCGATTCGCGTGACCGCCTCCTCCAGCCGGGGTTCATCCTGTCGGCCCCGCAAGCCAAGCGAGAATGACAAGTCGCTTGTGCCGATGAACAGCACGTCTATGCCCGGGGTCGCGGCGATCTCGTCAATGTGCGCGACGGCCGAGGTGTCTTCCACCACGGCGACGACCAGGACATTGTCATCCGCAAAGTCGTAGTAACCCTGCGGCGCGGGCCAGGAAAATTGGGCAAGGTCGGCGCCCGAACCGCGCAACCCAGCGGGCGGATAGCGACACGCCGCCACCGCCTGCCGCGCCAATTCCGGCGTGCGCGTGAACGGGAAGAGGACCCCCAGCACGCCGGCATCAAGGACTCGTTTGGCCATCCACAATTCGTTCACCGGGGGCCGGGCCAGCGGCACGGCCGGCAGACCGCGCATGGCGAGAACAATGTTGCGAACGGTGTCCAGCGTCAAAGGGGTGTGCTCCATTTCCAGCCAGAGGAAATCAAATCCCATGGTGGCGACCTGGGCCGCCACTTCCACGCTGTTGACGCTGATGACCACGCCCGCCACGGGCTGGCCCTGCTTCAGTCGGGCCTTGAGGGGATTCTCCCACTGGGAGTCTCCGCTGATGGGTCTTTGTTGACGCTTGCCATTAAAATCAGTGCCCGGGTTCACGCGCGCAACATCCTGATTTCGGCGGAACGAAGCCAGTAAAAAATCGAAGAGTGGCATCTCAGCCTCCATTGCGTCCTGCCGCACAGATTGTGCAATACTCGCAGTCGCCAAAAAGGCATGGCATCGAAGATGGGAGCAGCGTATGCTCACCGCAATGTACCGAGAGAATCATGCTCGTATTGCAGCTTGCGGAAATGAGCGGGCGCCGAACAAGAAGTTGATCGTGGCTGAAAGTCCTGAATGTGGGTTGCACACGCGGCGTGCTTTTCTGGCTCGGACCGCCGCCGGCTTGGCGGGTTGGGGGTTGGTGTCGCCGTGGGTCTTGTCCAAGGCACACGCTGCGGTGCCGGGTTTTGAGATTCTCGAAACCAAGGTTATTTCCCCGCAATCTCAGTATTACCACGGTTGGCCTACGGTTGCCCGGCGGCGCAACGGTGAACTTTGGGTGGTGTGGTCGGGCGGACGTGAGGAGCATGTATGTCCCTTTGGTCAGGTGGTGGCCATGACTTCGCGCGACGAGGGCAAGACCTGGACCTGGCCGCGCGTGCTGCTGGATGGCGCGATTGATGATCGCGATGCCGGCGTCCTCGAAACCAGCCGAGGCACGTTGCTGGTGACGACCTTCAGTTCGCTGGCTTATGCGCCGAACCTGGAGAACCAATTGCGCGCTGGTCAATGGCCGGCGGAAAAGCTGGCGCGTTGGCGCGGAGTCCATGAGCGTTTGAACCCGGGGGAAAGGGAGAAGCAACTGGGACAATGGATGCTCCGTTCCACCGATGGCGGCGCCAACTGGACGGCCCCGTTTGGTTGCCTCGTGAACAGCCCGCACGGGCCGATCCAGCTCCGCGACGGCCGATTGCTTTATCCGGGCAAAGAACTTTGGACAGGTGACAGACGTGTCGGGGTGGCGGAATCCACCGATGATGGTCAAACCTGGCACTGGCTGGCCACCTTGCCGGTGCGGCCCGGCGATGCGATGGAACATTATCACGAGTTGCACGGTGTCGAGTGCGCGGATGGCCGCATCTTGGTTCAGATTCGCAATCACAACGAGAACCACAGCCGCGAAACGCTGCAATGTGAGTCCGCCGATGGCGGCAAGACCTGGACCACGCCGCACGCCATTGGTGTCTGGGGGTTGCCTTCCCATTTGCTGCGATTGCGTGACGGTCGTTTGCTGATGAGCTACGGCCATCGCCGGACACCGCTGGGGAATCAAGCCCGGCTGAGTGGTGATCAGGGGGAGACGTGGAGTGAGGCGATGATTGTTTCCGGCGACGGCACTTCCGGTGATCTGGGCTATCCGAGCACCGTGCAATTGGACGATGACAGCCTGCTGACAATTTGGTATGAAAGACTCAAGCAGTCGCCGAACGCGGTGTTGCGCCAGGCACGCTGGAGGTTGGTTTGACTCAACCGCTGGGAATACTCCTGGATTCAGGTCAAAGGCGTGGAGCGGATTATTTGCTGTCAGCTTTCATGGTTGGATGAGGCGGGCAAGGAATGAGAGATGGCAGTGCAGAGCAATAATGGATTACTTGGCAAAGGCTGAATGTTCGTGAGCAGAGTGGCGTCCAAATGCGGATTCCGGTCAGGAATCGGTCTTGCATGTGGTGTGGACACGTGGAGGGCGGGAGTTTCATGAGACGACTCTGGATATGCACTTTTTTGATCGGCAGCGCCGTGCTGCTGGGTTGCGCCCTGCTGGTCCCGGCGCATTTCCGTGCTGTGGATGCTGCCGTAATTGAGTCGGTCGGGCGCGGCAAACCCGGTGCGGCCGCCCCCACGCTCGGTGAAGAGGTTCTGGCTCTCTTGAGCACGGAGAAGCTAGGTCCGGCACGGATGCTCTGGCGCGCGGCCCAGGCCGAGAGCGTTCCGCATAGCGAACAACTCGGCGTGGTGATCGCCCGCTATGCCCGCGATAATCCGACACTCGTCGCTTTAGGCGGCGCGGCCCCAATTCTGGATAAAGTGGACCTGGGTCAGGCCGCGGTAGCCGTACCGGTGCCCATCATTGACCTGCTTACCCGGCGCACCGCGCGGGAGGCGGCGCTTAAGCTGTTGCAAGGCACGCGCCGTCCCGGGGTGCAGCAAATGCTCTTCAACCGTAATCTGACCAACACGGTTCACTTCCCTTCCGCAGCCACTTCGGCGGGCCAGGCGCTCGAAGCCGCCATCATCACAGCGGCGTTGTTGAATCAAGGGGATTACTTTAGTCCCGCATTCCGCGATGCGATTGACTGGCTGGCCCTGCGTGCCAACAAGGGTGACGATTCCAGTTCCCTTGAACTGGTGTACCTGGATCTGCTTTCCCTGGGCCGACGACTGGATTGGGTATCGCTCGCCGAGCTGATGAGGCAAATCGAAGACTTCGCCACCTTGCGGGAGCTGGCTGAAGCAATGCGGGTCAATGAAGATTCCGCCGCCAACATTTACTCCGCCGCCCTCCTGTCGGGGCGGCCCGCCAGCGTCGCCAAGTATCTGGCGCGCTTTCCGGAAACGGGTTTGAACGACTTGAATTTCGCGTTGCGCTGCGGACCCCGCGCCGTTGAATTGCTGATCGGGCAACAACAGCGGATTTACTATGCCGGCGTGCGCAACCAGGTGACGGGTTACGATCCATTCGGGGCGGTGTTCTTCGGACTGGTACCGGCGGCGGTGGCGACGCGGGCCGGGGCGCTGGTACTCAAGTATGCCATTTTGTTGTTCGGGGCGTTTTGTCTGGCGCGCAGCATCGGCATGATCACTTCCGCCCTGGGCATCAAGTTTGGTTTCCGCCTCGCGGCCGACATGGTCTTTGCCCTGGCCATGGCATTTGTTGTCGGCGTGGCTATCGAGCCGTTTGTCGGTCTGCCGGAACAACAGAATGAATTTCCAGTCTTGTTTCAATTCCCTAACCTTGCCGGAGCGACCGGATCGAAACTGCAACAAATCACGCAACCATATATGAACCACCTCACCCTCACCTCTCTCATCCTGTTCTTCGTCATCCAGGCGACCATCTATGTTTTTTGCCTGGCGAAACTGGCCGAAATCCGCCGGCAACCGCTGGGGCCGCGCATGAAACTCAAGCTGTTGGAGAACGAAGATCTGCTCTTCGATGCCGGCTTGTATGTGGGCTTTGTCGGCTCGGTGCTGGCGCTGATTCTCATGTCCATCGGCGTGGGCAAAGTCTCCATGATGGCCTACGCTTCCACTTCCTTCGGCATTATCTTTGTGTCGGTGCTGAAGATCTTTCACGTCCGGCCGTTGCGCCGTCAGTTGATCATGGAGAGTGAAACGCAGTTTCAAGCGTAGTCATGAATCGTTCCATACTTATCATCCTCTGCGACTTTCTGCTCGTCACGTTGGTGGCGTTCTCGAATTTTGACGCGGAGAAGTCGCCGCCGGTTCAAGCCCGCCCGCCGGGCGACGCCCGGACCACGGACGGCAATCAAGACCTGGTCGGGACACTGCGGCTCGTGCTTGAGGATGAAAAGCAATCGCGGGAGCGGCTGGCCAGTAATCTGCAAAGCACGGAACAGGCACTGGCCGAGCGGGAGAAGATGGTGCGTCAGTTCCAGGAGAACCTCCGGCAAACCGAGGCGCAGGCCGCAAGGATCGAAGAGCAACGCGCCTCACTGGCCGAGCAAGCCGCTGCTGCTCAGGCCCGTCTCGCGGAGGTCCAGAGCAAACTGACGGCCGCCAGCACGGAGAATCTGTTGACCAAGGAAATGGTGGAGGCCTTGCAGGCGGACTTGAAACGGCGTGAACAGGAGTCTCAGGTTCTGCAGGAGAAATTGGTGGCCACCGAGCAGGCTGTGCAGGTTGCGCAAGCGGAGAAGCAGCAATTAACGGCCCAGCTTCAGGTGTCCGAAGCAGAGAAGCGCCTCACGCGCGAACAGATCGCGGAATTGCGTGGTACTGTGGCGGTCGAGCGCGAGGAAAAGGCGAAGATTCAGGAATACACGACCGTGTTGGCCACCAACGTTGCGACGCTGGCCCTGAAGTCAGACGAGTTGAAGCAGGAAATCCGCGAGTTCCGTCCGCTGGCCGCCAATGCCATCTACAGCCAGTTCCTCACGAACCGACTCACGGCACAGTTTTCCGCCGGGCGAAGTGGATTATTCGGGCGTGGCATAAACCGGGACAAAACCTCCCAGGGCCTGATCTTCACCGAAGGCACCCAGACGTATTTGCTGCTGCACGTGGACGACACGCCGCTGGCGTTGTGGAATCCCGGCACGGATTGGGATCGGCTCCAAGTGGTGCTGTCGCGTGGTCCGGTGGCTTTTAGCGGTGTGCGACTTTCCTTCCTCGCCGAGGATCCGCGCGTCGTGGTCATTCCCGTGGGCCAGGCACAGGCTCGGCAACTTGGAGTGCGGGTTTACCCGGCCGCTGCCGATCCTTTCAAGTTTCAGGAAGCGGTCATCGTGGGGGCGAACGAGGGCTATTACGGCGAGTGCAAGTTCCAGCTTGAGCCAACCATGCCGCAATACGTGAGGCTCGACCGCAGTTTCGTGCGGGGACTGTTTGGCAAGTTCAACCCCTCGCGCGGCGATCTCGTGCTGACCAAGACGGGTGAGTTGCTTGGCATCATGGCCAACAGCGAATACTGCGTGTTGTTGAATCGGGTCACGCCCAGCCGCACCATCCAGTTCGGCAACGACATCAGCAGCCAGCACACCGGGCAAATTCTGTCGCAGCTTTACGACCGCGTCTTCCAGATGCCGCCGAGGCTGCAATAACCGCACTCCGGCTTCCGTTTGCGCACTCTCGCTACGGGGACTGCCTACCCGCAGAGCCATCCGGCTTGCTTCGTCGAAAGTTCTGGATAGCCTCTGGCCCTTCAACATGAGCGAAATTCTTGTCATCGGTCATCGTAATCCGGATACCGACGCGATTTGTTCAGCCATCGGTTACGCGGAATTCAAACGCCGCACGGGTATGCCCGAAGCCGTGGCCGCGCGCTGCGGCGATACCAACGACCGGATTGATTTTGTGCTGCGGACCTTTGGAGTGCCGGCGCCAAAATTTGTGGCGGATGTCGCACCCAAAGTGCGCGATGTGATGCAAACGGAGGTGTTCAGTGTCACGCCGGGCGCCACGGCAGCCGATGCCCTCGCCTTGATGGACGAACATGATATTCGCATCCTCCCCGTGCTGGATGAAGACCGGATCTGCCAGGGATTGCTCTCGCTCTTCAAGCTCAGCAAGTTTCTCTTTCCCGCGGCGCAACGACTCATTGATTCGCGCCGCGTCCTGTCGTCCCTTGAGAATCTGGCCCGGACGCTGGGGGGCAAAATTCTCTTTGCCAGCGAAGCGGAGCGCGAGGAGGACTTGATCCTCATGATCGGTGCGATGGGCCTCGAATCGTTTGCCGAAAGACTGGACAAGTATGCACGTGAAAAACTGGCGGTAGTGGTCGGAGACCGCTGGGACATTCAGAACCTGGCCATTCGGGAAGGGGTTCGGGTGCTGATCGTGACGGGCGGATTGGCGGTGGAAACCAAAACCCTCGAAGCCGCGCAACGAAACAAGGTAAGTCTCATCTCCTCCCCGCACGACACGGCCACCACGGCGGCGCTTTGTCGCGCCTCGGTGGCGGTGCGGCACATGCTCAACGAAGATTTCCTGGGTCTGCGTGAAGAGGCGCCGTTGGTGACGGTGCGCGCCCGGGCCACCGCCTCCGGCTTTGCTGCGTTTCCCGTGATGGATGGGCAGGGGCGGACCGTGGGGATTTTGTCCAAAACGGACTTTTTGAAAACAGTGCAACGCCGGCTGATTCTCGTGGATCACAATGAACTTTCCCAAGCGGTGCTGGGCGCCGATCAGGTGGAGATTCTTGAAATCATTGATCATCACCGCATCGGGTCGCTGACCACGCACCAACCGATTTTGTTTCGCAACGAACCCGTCGGTTCCACCAGTACGATTGTGGCGGATTGTTTTCTGCGGCACGGCGTGGAACTGCCGCAGCCAATTGCCGGCTTGCTGCTCGCCGGACTGGTGTCGGACACGCTCAACCTGACCTCGCCCACCACCACGCCGCGCGATGTGGAGGTACTCGCCAAGCTGGAGGCGGTGTCCGGCGTGAACGCACGCGAGTTCACCGAAAAACTATTTGCCTCCGGCTCATTGCTCACGCTCAAGCCCGCGCCCCAGGCGATCACTACCGACTGCAAGGAGTATCATGAAGACGGCACCACGTTCAGCGTGGCGCAGATCGAGGAGATCGGTTTCAACCAGTTCTGGCTGCGGAAAGACGAACTGCTGGCGGCGCTCGGGGAATATCAACGGGGGCGGGGCTATTTGTTTTCGGCGCTGCTGATCACGGATGTCACGAAGCAATGTTCGCTGCTGTTGCTGGCTGGCGCCAAGGCGTTGATTGAGCGCGTGGATTATCCGCAAGTCGAGGCGGGCATTTTCGAACTGCGCGAAGTGGTTTCCCGCAAGAAGCAATTGCTCCCGTATCTGGCGCATTGTCTTCAGCGCATGAAAACCGAAGCGTGAAGGCGGCCCTGGGATTCGGTCGCGTGCGGCTGACTCAAGGCCGCACGGTCAAGTTGTTTTCCGCAATCGTTCCAGAAATCCCGGTCCGGTGGCGGCGAGATCCGCGGCGCGTTGGCGGGCGAGTAATTCGCCGTAAACCCGCGCATCCCGCGCCAGCATTTCCAGCCGGCGATTCAACGTGTCACTCACGATCTGTCCGCCGGCCATGTCCTGTTTGTCGGTGAAGGAAACTCCGTAGGGCAGCGACCAGGCGTAGCATTGGCGGGCCACAGTACGAAGCTGGTCGGTTACCGTCAGACCCTTCTCGTGCGACGCCACAATCGTGGCAAAGAGCTTGCCGGCAAACTCGCGCCAGAAATGGTCCAGAAAATTTTTCAACGCGCTGCTGATGCTGCCGTGATAATCCGGCGTGCCGAGCAGCAGCACATCCGCGCGTTCCACGCGGGCTTGCAGGGCGCTGAAGCCCGGTTGGTCGTACGCGGTGTCGGGATTGTAGAGCGGCAACGCTTCTTGCGATAAATCCAACACGTCCACCGTGCAGCCTTCGGCGCGCAGTTGCGCCGCGAGATGCTGGATCACGACACGTGTCACGGATTCGTGGTGCAGGCTGCCCACGACGGCAAAAACGTTCAATGGATGTTCAGGCATGAGGGCAGTTTAGGCGGATGCGCACGGAAAGTCGAATTGGACCTTTTGTGCGCGAGGGCACATCAGGTTTCGACGATTCGCAGCGTTTGGTGGCGCACCGGCTGCCGAGGGCGTGAAACCTGCCGACCGGAATGACCAAGCAAGTCCAACTTTCAGAAGGCATCTTCAGCGCCTGCATCAACAAGAAGGAAGATGGATGCCGGAGTGGCGGCTAGCCGTAACGGCCTTCGATATACTCCGCAGTCTTGGGATGCGCCGGGTTCAGGAACAAGTCTTCGGTCCGCGAGTGTTCGATGATCTCGCCGAGGAGCATGAAGATGCACTCGTCGCTGACTCGCCGCGCCTGCGCCATGTTGTGCGTGACGATGACGATCGAGTACCGGCCCTTAAGGCTTAACAGCAGTTCCTCGATGGCGCGCGTGGCTTCCACGTCCAATGCGGAACACGGTTCATCCATGAGGATGATCTCCGGTTTGAGCGGCAGCAGGCGGGCGATGCAGAGCTTCTGTTGTTGTTCGAGTTGCAGGTTGGTGGCCTTGGTGTCAAGCCGGTCGCGAAGGTCATTCCACAACCCCACTTCCGTGAGGGCTTTTTCCACGGCGGCATCCAGTTCGCTGCGGGCGGGTTTGCGGTCGCTGTGGATGCGCAGGCCGAACACGACGTTTTCATAAACTGAAATGGGCAGCGGGTTGGGCCGTTGAAAAACCATGCCCACGGATTTGCGCAATTCGATAAGCGAAACGTCCGGGTCGTAGATGTTTTTGTTGAGCAACTTGATTTCGCCCGTGGTGGTGACGGAACCGTAGCGTTCGTTGATGCGATTGAAGCAGCGCAGGAGCGTGGTCTTGCCGCAACCGCTTGGGCCGATCAGCGAGGTGATCAGGCCGTGGCGGATGTTGACGGTGACGTTGATGAGCGCCTGGAACTTCCCGTACCAGAGGCAGAGGTCGCGCGTGGTGATGCTGTGGACGACGGGAGCGTTCATCCGAAGATTCCGTTGACGTAATCGCGAGTGCGCTGGTCTCGGGCGCGATCGCTGAAAATGACGTCGGTATGGTCCAGTTCGATGATTTCGCCGTTCCACAGGAACATGGTCCGATCCGCGAGCCGGCGCGCCTGCTGCACAAGGTTCGTCACCAAAATGATGGTCATCTCCCGTTTGAGCGTCTTGAGGACGTCCTCAATCCGCATCGTGGTCACGGGATCAATGGCGATGGAAAACTCGTCCAGGCAGAGAATCTCGGGTTGGTGCGAAAGGGCGCGGGCGATGGTCAATCGCTGTTGCTGTCCGCCGGAGAGTTTGGTGCCGAGGCTGCCGAGGCGGTCTTTGACCTCGTCCCAGAGGGCAGCCTGACGGAGGCACTTTTCCACCAGGTCCTCCAGCTCGCCCTTGCGCGTCAGGCCGGCACAACGCGGGGCGAAGGCGACGTTGTCGTAAATGCTCAGGGGCAGGCCGACGGGCAGCGGCGCGACCATGCCGATCCTGCGGCGCAGTTCATGGACGTCGGCCACCCGGCGGACATCCTGGCCGTCCACCTGAATCGTGCCGGTGGTACGGGCGCCGGCGGTCAGTTCCAGGGTGCGGTTGATGGCGCGCAGCAAGGTGGTCTTGCCGCTCTGCGCCGGCCCAATGATGCCGAGCACTTCGTTGGCGCGGACGTGAAAGGAAATTCCCTTGTGGACCGGTTTGTCTCCGTACCACGAGGAGAATTGCTCCACTTTGATCTTGGGCGGTGAATCGGACATGGTCACCACTTCCGGTGGCTACGCAGCCACGCCCGGATGGCGATGGACGTGGCATTGATGAGGATGATGGCCAGGATCAGGACGGTCGCGACCGCAAACGGCAGCGCTTCGGGCGCGCCGGTGACCTGCGTGGTGACGGTGTAAAGATGCATGGACAACGCCATGCATTGGTCGGTGATCCGGTACGCAAAGAGGTCCCCTTCCGGGATCGAGCGAAAAAACACCGCGCCGGTGAACATGATCGGAACGGTTTCCCCGGCTTTGCGGCTGATCTCCAGAATCACGCCTGTGAGGATGCCGCTGATGGCGTTGGGCAGGACGATGCGGCGGATGGTTTGCCATCGCGTGGCGCCCACGTTCCAACAGGCTTCGCGGAAGCTCATCGGCACGGCGCCCAGCGCCTCGCGCGTGGCGGTGATGACCACCGGCATCGTCATGACGGCCAGCGTGAGCGAGGCGGCCAGAATGCTGCGTCCCATGCCAAAGAACAACACGAAGGCCCCGAGACCGAACAACGCGTGAACGATGCTGGGCACGCCCGCCAGGTTCACCACGGCCAGATTCACCATCCGCGTAAACCAGTTGTCCTTCGCGTACTCGTTCAGGTAGACGGCCGCCAGCACGCCGATGGGCGCGCTGAACGCCAGCGAGACAACAACCAGCCAGATGGTGCCCAGCAACGCGCTCCAGATGCCGCCTGCAGTCATGCCCTTGCTGGGATTGGTGGTGAGAAACTCCCAGGAGATCAACGGTGCGCCGCGGACCACCAGATACCCCAGGATGCCCAGCAACGGCAACAGCATCAGCACAACCATGGTGGCGAAAACGGCCTTCGCAATGCCTTCCTGCCGGAGCTTGCGGCGGACGTGCGGATTGATGACGAACGGCCCGGGTGGCCTGGCGGTGTTGGAGGGAGTGGAGTTCACTTCTGTTTGCGGATGCCTTTGACAACCAGGTCGGCGGTCAGGTTAATGACAAAGGTGATGCTCAGGAGAAGGACGCCGATGAGGAACAACACGCGGTAATGGTCGCTGCCCGCGCTGGTCTCCCCCAACTCCGCGGCGATGGTGGCGGTCAGCGTGCGGACGCTCTCGAACATCCAGCCGGAATTGAAGCCGCCGTCGTCGCGAAAGAAGGGAATGTTGACGGCGTGGCCCGTGGCCATGAGCACGCCCATGGTTTCGCCGACGGCGCGGCCGATCCCCAGGAGCACGGCGGCGAGCAGGCCGTTCTTGGCGGCGGGCACCAGCACGCGGAACACCATCTGCCAGCGCGTGGCACCCAAGGCCAGCGCCGCTTCCCGGTAGTTGTCCGGCACGGCCTTGAGCGCGTCTTCACCGATGGACACCATGATGGGCATGGCCATGAGGGCGAGGATGACGGCACCGTTGAGAACGTTCAGGCCCACCGGCACGTTGAAGACCTGGATGATGAGCGGATTGATTACTGTCAAACCAATGAACCCCCACACGATGCTGGGAATGGCGGCGAGCAATTCGATGATGATCTTGAGCGTTTCCTTGAGCTTGCCGCCGCAGAATTCGGACAGGAAGACCGTTGCGCCCAGCGCGAACGGCACGGCGATGGCAATGGCCAGCATCGTGACGGTGAGCGTGCCGACGATCAAGGCCAGCGCGCCGTAACGCTTGTTTGCCATCGAAGTGGGAAACCATTCGGTGCTGAAAAAGAATTTGCCCAGGCTGAAGCTGGTGTCCTCCTTGAAGATCAGCGGTAATCCTTCGCGGAACACGAAGAAGCAAATGCCAAAGACAAAAATGATGGCGCTGATGCCGCAGAGGTAAATCAGCGTTTCAATGCCGCGCTCGGCGATGGTTTCGTAACGGCGTCGTCGGGAAATCATGCTGGATTCGGTGCCGGGAGACGCGGAATCGGGCCGCCGCGGGCAGGCGCGGTGGCCGGATGGGTGGCGGAACTCCGTGGACGCAGCCGGATCAATTGGCCTCCAGCGGGATGTACCCCTTGTCGGTGACAATTGCCTGTCCCGGCGCGCTCAATACCCAGTTGATGTAATCCGTCACGTGCGCGGGGGCGTCCGGCGGAGTGTAGAAGAACATCGGGCGCGCAATCGGATACGACTTATCGAGGGTGGTTGCCACGCTCGGTTCGACGCCCGGTTCGCCTTTCTTGCGGGAAATTTTCAACACCTTCACCTTGTCGGTGCGGTAACCGATGCCGCTGTAACCGATGGCGCTGGGCGTGCCCTCGACCAGCGCGACCACATCTTTCGAGCCGTTCAAATCGCGGGAGCCGGGCTTGAAGTCGGCCTTTGCGCCGACCACGGCCTCGCGGAAGTAATGATAGGTGCCCGAATTGTTCTGGCGGCTGACGCGCACGATTTCGTCATGTCTGCCCGGCAGCGTCACGCCCAGGTCGGACCATTTGCTGATCGAGCCGCCTTCGCGATAAATCTCGCCGAGTTCCTCGACCGAGATTTCATTGATCGGATTGCTGGGATGCACGTAAATGGCCAGCGCGTCGTAGGCGACCTTGAACTCCCGCGGCTCGGAACCGTACTTGGCCCGGGCCCGGGCGACTTCATCCGGCTCGAGATGGCGCGAACTGTTGACGATTTCCGCCGTGCCGTTGAGCAACGCAGCCACTCCAATGCCGGAGCCGCCGCCGCTGACCTCCACCGAGACAGCGGGATTGACGCCGTGATACGCCTCAGCCCACGCCTGGGCAAGATTCACCATCGTGTCGGAGCCGATGTTCTGGATGGCCGTGGCTTTAGCGGAACCATCTCCCTTCCGACCGCAACCGGTCAGCAGCACGGCGGCGCACAACGCCGGGATCAGCAGGCCGATTGTCAGTGGAGAATTCTGTTTCGTTCTCATGTTCGTTTTGGTTTCAATTCAGTCAATGTTGTCGGCGAGGATGCCCTCGACCAGGTCGTTAATCTGAGCGCAAAGATTTTGATACGTCTGCTCGAAGGCCTGTTTGACCTCGGCGGCCGTACCCTGAACCCGCAGCGGATTGGCTACGCTCCAATCCAGGCACACGGGCTTGGACTTTGTCGGGAGAGCCCGTTTCGCTTCCGGAGACAATCCCACGACAATCTGGTAGGACTCCAGGTGCGGCACGCTGTCCAAGGGGCGCGAAGTAGCGCTCGAAATATCAAGGCCTTTCTCCTTCAGGAACGCGACGGTCGCCGGGTCCAGGGGCTTCGGATCAAGCCCCGCACTGTTGAAAAGAAATTTGGGCTGATTGAGCGCATCGGCGATGGCTTGGGCCATCTGACTACGACAAGCGTTGTGGTCATCAACGAACAGCACGCGCCAGGTTTCGCCGGCGGCGTGCTTCTGATACTCGCCGGTGATCAGGTAGAGGGTTTCTTCGCAAATGTTCTTGGCTTGATCTGAGGCGCGCTCGAATCGGCGGGCAATGGTCATGAGGGGCGTCAGTGCTTCCAGGGGAATCTTGTTTTCCTGGCGCAACCGGACCAGTTCGGCGTTGAGATTATCTCGCAGGTTGTCCACCTCCTCTTCCACATGCACCACGCGGCGGGCGAGTTCCGCGTCCTCGCTGAGGTAAGCCCGGACGGCGTCATGAAACATCGGAATGGCCAGGCCCGCGATTTCCCGGTAACGCTCCAGCGGGATGGAACAAGAAGTCCCGGCCAGCTTCAGAATCTGCCGCGCGATGCTCTCGGCGTAATCGCCGATGCGCTCAATTTCCTGGTTGATCTTGATGGTGACGTAGGCGAAGCGCAGTTGCCGGGCGACGGGTTGCTGGCGCACGAGAAACTCCAGACAGAGCCGGTCAATCTCCTGTTCCAACGCGTCAATCCGCTGGTCGCGCAGGATAATTGAATAGGCCAACTGGCGCTTGCCCTCGACCAGGGCGCGCAAACTCGCTGCCAACGCGCTCTCGGCCAGTTTCGCCATCTCCGTCACCTTGATGCGAATCCGATCCGTATCTCGTCGGAGCGTTTCTTCGAGCTGCGATGCCATAATGCGGAATCACCTTAATGGGCGGGCGGAGAACGGCTCAAGAGGATTCAACCGCAGTTACGTTACAATTGTGTGACAAGAATCTTGTGCCTCCTTTTGCGGTGTGAGGCGCCCGGCTTCTGCCGCCCGGCACCAGAAGACATCGTCAGCACGCTTGTCAATTTGCAGGCCACTTGCAGAGCAGGATTTGCCAGCCTGTGTTTCCTGTCTGGGCAGACCCAAGCTGCTGTTCGCTAACGCCCGCTAAATGTTCGCAAAACATCTTTCAGCGGCTCGAATGTCATCCAATCGTAACATTGCTGCAACGTGACCGTCACCGGTGTCTGGAATATTGCACTGCATACAAATGGAAAGACTCGCTATGACGATGCTGAAAGAGCGTGTGCCACGCCCGGAGACGGGCATGGCGGATTTGCGGCAGGCGGTGGGTGAACGGACCTTGATCGCCTGGTCGCTGGATGCGGTACAACTACTGAGGGACCGCTTGCCGGGTCTGTCCGGTGCGGCAATCGAGGAAGGTAGCCCGCGGATGATGCTGACTCTGCTGACCTACTGTTACGCGGCGGAGATTTATGGTTCAGAGGACATCGAATGGGCCTGCCGACATGATGCGGCGGTGAGCTACCTTTGCGGCAACGCGGCCCCGGATCGGGAAACTCTCTGCCGCTTTCGCCGGATCAACCGTCCGTGGATTGAAGCCTGCCTGATGTGGGTTCATGCCCGAAGGGAAGCCGGGGATTCCACCCTAACTGAGGCCGCCGCTTCACCGCTCGCCAGCTTGACCCCGCAGGCGTATGCGGAACTCGCGGTCCTGGCGCATCGCAAACTGGAAAAGGCAATCCTGATTGATACAGCGACCAGCGATTGAACCATCCAGCCTGTTCAATGCAACTGCCGCGGGAGGATTATCTCCGTCTCGAGTTCCTGTGCCGTGGGCACATTTCATGATTCCGCATTCATCGTTGATGCCTTGCTGCTGAAACACCGCGCGCGGAGAGAGCCGCCTGCGCGGGCGTGACCTTGGGCGGAATCAGGTGCGCCTTCACCGCGTCTGCGTGGATGCGATGATTCAGCTTCGACAACGTGCGGTTGCGATTCCACGCGAGCGACAGTTGGCGGTAACACAGATGGCCCAGTGGATCACTTCCAGCGCCACTCTACCTGCCGCGGGGGGGGGGTGTTCCATCAAACATTCTTCGACATGATGTGCTGAACTGCGCGTGAAGACGCCCAGTTGTTACTCGCAATCAGTGATTCCACTGGCCTTGAAAACTATGTCGAAATATTTTCACGCGGACAGATAGAGACTTGCTTCCAGAAGCGATGGATCGTCACCCTCTTGAATTCATGTACCTTGGCCCAAGAAACGGTGGACTCCCAATGTCCATACATGGCGTTGACTGGAGCACGCTCGGGCTGGAGGTGGGAATGGGGAGATGGGCGATCGCGCGTGCGGAGCGTCAAAGTTATGCGTTGTTGAATCCGCCCGGAGCAGGTTCAGAAAGCCGCCCGTTGAAATCTTCGCTGCCGTTACCACGAAACATACCACAAAACAAGACTTGTCAGTCTTTGGTCACTTGCAGAACATTCGCGCCAATGAATTCGAGGGCAGACTCACCCCCGGGGCGATGACGGATCATCAAACACTGGTTGTCAACCGCTCTGATTCGAGAGTGGTGAATGAGTTCGACCGGCGCACACGCGAGTGCAGGGTCAGTCGGGAGTTCTTCCTTTCAAGTTGTTGATTAACCCAATCCCTACATGAATAACTACATCAGCGAAGTTCTGGACGTGGTGGCGCGGCGCAATGCCGGCGAACCCGAATTCCTGCAAGCCGCGCGGGAAGTACTCGAAAGTCTCGGCCCGGTCGTCGAACGACATCGCAAATATCGCGACGCGCGCATCCTGGAACGGATTGTCGAACCGGAACGACAGATCGTGTTCCGCGTGGCCTGGCAGGATGACGCGGGCCGGATGCAGGTCAACCGCGGCTTTCGTGTGCAATTCAACAGCGCCATTGGCCCGTTCAAGGGCGGATTGCGTTTTCATCCCAGTGTCAACCTCGGCATCCTCAAGTTCCTCGGCTTCGAGCAGATTTTCAAAAATGCCCTCACCACGCTCCCGATGGGCGGTGGCAAGGGCGGCTCCGACTTCGACCCGAAAGGCAAGTCGGACAACGAAGTCATGCGCTTCTGCCAGAGTTTCATGACGGAGTTATTCCGCCACATCGGCGCGGATGCCGACGTGCCTGCGGGCGACATTGGCGTGGGTGGACGCGAGATTGGTTTTCTGTTCGGCCAATACAAGCGGCTCACGGGCGAATTCACCGGGGTGCTGACCGGGAAGGGGCTCAACTGGGGCGGCTCGCTCATTCGGCCGGAGGCGACCGGTTACGGGGCGGTTTATTTCGCGGAGGAAATGCTCAAGACGCGCGGCGATTCGCTCGCGGGCAAGGTCTGCACCGTATCGGGTTCGGGCAACGTTGCCCAATACACCATTGAGAAACTCCTGCAATGCGGCGCCAAACCGGTCACGCTGTCGGATTCCGACGGTAGCATCCACGACCCTGCCGGGTTCAACGCTGAAAAGCTCGCCTGGGTGATGGACCTCAAGAATGTGCGCCGCGGTCGCATCAAGGAGTATGCGCAGAAGTTCGGCGCGACCTACGTTCCGGGTGAACGGCCCTGGTCGGTACCCTGCGATTGCGCCTTTCCCAGCGCCACGCAAAACGAGATCACTGGCGAGGACGCCACGACCCTGCTGAAGAACGGCTGCAAGCTGGTTTCCGAAGGCGCGAACATGCCGTCGGCGCCCGAGGCGATTGAAGCATATCTGCAAGCCGGCATTCTTTACGGCCCCGGCAAGGCGGCGAACGCCGGTGGTGTGGCCACCTCGGGCCTCGAGATGGCGCAGAATTCCATGAGGCTGAATTGGCACCGTGAGGAAGTGGATCAACGTCTGCATCGCATCATGGTGGACATTCATCGCAACTGCCAAACGACCGCCGAGGAATACGGCGTGCCAGGCAATTACGTCGTCGGCGCCAACATTGCCGGCTTCGTCAAGGTGGCCGATGCCATGCTGGACCAAGGGCTGGTCTGACCGAGCAACCCGCGTTTACGCGCGCCTCATGACTGCTCCTCGCCAACCCTTCGCCACGACCGGATTGCCCGGCTTGGATGCGGTGTTGAGCGGGATCGAACCCGGCGACAACATCGTCTGGGAGGTGGATGCCATCGCTGATTATCAGGCGCTGGTTGTTCCCTACGCCGCCGCGGCAAATGCGGCGCAGCGGCACCTGGTGTACTTCCGCTTTGCCGATCACGCCGAGTTGCTGTCACCGGAGTCTGGCGCCGAGCGGCATGAATTGGACCCCGCCCGCGGTTTCGAGGCCTTCGTGCGCGGCATCCATTCGGTGATCGAAGAAGCGGGTCGCGGCACCCTTTACGTCTTCGACTGCCTTTCGCACCTGGGGGCGACCTGGTGCTCCGACCAGAGCCTGGGCAATTTCTTTCTGCTCACCTGTCCGCGCCTGTGGGATTTGGAAACCGTGACCTACTTTGGCCTCTACCGCGACCGCCATTCGGCTTATGCGCTGGAGCCAATCCGCAGCACGACGCAGTTCATGCTGGATGTGTTCCAGTTGGACAGCCGCCTCTACATCCGGCCGGTCAAAGTCCAGCATCGTTCCCGCGATGTGATGAACACGCTGCACGTGCGCAACGGCGAGGTCTTCCTCCCGGTGAAGGAAAGCGCCGTGCTCGCCCCCATCCTCTCGCACACCCAGTGGCCGCGGCTGCAGAGCGACCGCCGCGTCGGCTACTGGCGACGGCTGTTTCGCGATGCGGAGATCGTGGCCGAGGAAAGCCGCGAGGGTCAGTGCCCGCCCGAGCGACGCGCGGAAATGCTGCGCCGGGTGCGCTGGGCATTTCGCGTGCAACGCTCGGGCATCGCACCGCTCGTTGAGAAGTTCCTCACGCTGGAGGATTTTCTCGCCATCCGCGACCGCATGATCGGGATTGGTTCCGTCGGCGGAAAAACGCTGGGGATGCTGGTGGCGCGCGCCATCTTGCGCGAACGGGACCCCGAATTGTCTTCCCGCCTCGAAGTGCATGATTCCTTCTTCGTCGGCGCCGAAGTGTTCATTTCCTTTCTCGTGGAAAACCAGGTGTGGTGGCTGCGCGAACAACAAAAGAAACCGGAGTCATTCCTTCAGGGGCTGGAGGAGGGACGCAAACGGATTCTGGAGGGCCAGTTCCCGGACGTCATCCTCGATCAATTCCAGGGCATGCTCGATTATTTTGGCGAATCGCCTTACATCGTGCGTTCGAGTTCAATTCTCGAAGACGCGCGGGGCAATGCGTTTTCCGGCAAGTATGAAAGCGTGTTCGTGGCCAATCGCGGCTCGCGGGAGAAACGCAAGCAAGCTCTGCTGGAGGCTGTCCGGCAGGTCTATGCCAGCGTTCTGGACGAAGAAGCGCTGCTCTATCGCAAGCGCCGCGGCTTGCTCGAGAGCGAGGAACGGATGGCGTTGCTCATCATGCGGGTGTCAGGGGCGCCGCACGGCCAGTTCTATTATCCGCAGGCGGCCGGCGTGGGTCTCTCGTTCAATCCCTACGTCTGGCACAAGGACATAGATCCCCAGGCAGGCGTCGTGCGGCTGGTCTTCGGCCTCGGCACCCGTGCCGTGGACCGCAGCGATGACGATTACACCCGGCTCGTCGCCCTCAACGCACCCGAACGCCGGCCCGAGGCGGACTTTGACGATGTGTGCGAACACTCCCAGCGACGCATGGATTGTCTTGATCTGCGGGAGGGCAAATTCGTCTCGCTGCCGTTTCAGGAAGTGATCGCCCAGGGAGCCGAGTTTCCGCTGGACCTGTACCTGACTCGCACCGCGGAAAACTTTCCCTTGATCACCTTCGATCGGCTGCTGACAGAAACTCCAGTGGCCGGGGACCTGCGCCGGATGCTGGAACTGCTCGAATCGGCTTACGATCACCCGGTGGACATCGAGTTCACCGTGAACTTTCTGCCCGATGGGTCCTACCGTATCCATCTGCTCCAGTGCCGGACTTTCCAGATTCGCCGCGAGATTGCGGGCATGTCGCCCGCTGTGCCAGCCTCCCAAGCCACGCTGCTCGACGCGCACGGCGCGGTCATTGGCGTGTCGCGCGAACAACCGCTCCGTCGCATCGTTTACATCGTCACGGAAAAATACGCCCAACTGCCCGAGCAGGGACGGCACGCCGTGGCGCGGTTGATTGGCCAGCTCAACCGCCTGCATCCCGCCGATGATCGCGGCCTCATGTTGATCGGTCCGGGCCGTTGGGGAACGCACAGCGCGTCGCTCGGCATTCCCGTGTCGTTCACCGAGATCAGCCGCGCTTCCGTGGTGTGCGAGGTGGTGGCCATGCATGATTCCCTGGTCCCGGATGTCTCGCTGGGCACCCATTTCTTCAACGATCTGGTCGAACACGACATGCTCTACGTGGCGTATTTTCCCCGGAAAACCGGCAACCAGATTGACGATGCCTGGTTCCGCAACGCCCCCAATCGCTTGTTTGAATTGGTGCCGGGCGCAACCGCATTGGCGGAGGTCGTGCGCGTCATAGACTGCGCTGACGCCGGCCAAACCGTCTGGCTGCGCGCTGACACCACCGAGCAACGGGCGCTGGTGTTCATGCGTTGAACTGAGGCGGTAACCACAGGCGCGCGGCTCTGTGAGCTGCAGCAAGACGACAAGCAATGGCTGGTTGATTGCCGTTCCACAGCCTGGCCAAATTACGGCTGGCCAATCCCTCTTCCACACGGGTATGCTCCCCACCAGCAACCTCCTACGTTACATGAGCGCCGCGCCTCCAACCCGGCCCAGTCTGTTGTTGCGCCTGCGCGACGTGGGCGACGCAGATGCGTGGAGTGAATTCGTACGGCTTTACACCCCGTTGGTTTTCGGTCATTGCCAGCGCCACGGGCTCCAGGACACGGATGCCGCCGATGTCGCCCAGGAAGTCATGCGCGTAGCGGCTGGCGCGATGCCGGAGTTTCAGTATGACGCGCAACGCGGAAAGTTCCGGGGTTGGCTGCTACAAACCACTCGACACCGCCTTCACAAATTCTTCGCCCGGCAACAGCGTGTGCCGCAAGCGGCCAGCGAAACCACCATTGAGCGGATGCTCGACGGCGAACCGGGTGGCGATGAGTTGACCCGCTGGGAGGAGGATTACCGCCAGCACCTGTTCGATTGGGCGGCGGAAAAGGCGCGGACGGAATTTCAGGCCACGACTTGGGACGCGTTTTGGAAAACGTCCGTGGACGCAGTTTCCGTGAAAGAAGTGGCCGGCCAGTTGGGAATCTCCATTGGGGCCGTCTATATCGCTCGCAGCCGGGTTATCGCCCGGTTGCGGGAGCTGATTGAAACCGTTAGCGATGAACCGGTCACGACTTTGGAAACATAAACTGAATGTCCGCAACCTGCCCAGCCACCGAACAACTGGCTGCCGCCTTGCAGGGAAAGCAATCTTCCCCTGCCGAGGCGGAGCTGGCCGCGCATTTGGCTGAGTGTTCTGCTTGTCAGGCCCGACTTGAGGAGATGGCTGGCGGCTCTGGTTGGCTGGAAACGCGAGCGCAGGCGCACGCCGCCGCGAACCTGCCTGCGTCCGCTTCGCTTCACGAGGCCATGAGGGCGCTCGAATCGCGTTCGGATTCTGCGGCGCCGGAAACAGCTGCCCCGGTCAAACTCGATTTCCTTCAACCCTCGGACCAACCCGGCTTGCTGGGTCGCTTCGGTCCGTATGAAGTGATCGCAGAAATCGCCTGTGGCGGCATGGGCATCGTGCTCAAAGCGCGCGATCCAGGATTGAACCGCATCGTCGCGCTCAAGATTCTGCCACCGGCGCTCGCGGCAAACTCACTGGCTCGTGCGAGGTTCATTCGCGAAGCCCGCGCGGCGGCGGCCGTGGTGCATGAACACGTCGTGCCGATTTATGCCGTGGATGAATCCGCTGGCCTGCCGTACCTCGTGATGCAATTCATCGAGGGCCGGACGTTGTCCGAACGCCTGCGCGTAACCGGCCCGCTGCGGCGGGAGGAAATTCTGCGCATCGGCGCGCAAACGGCGGCGGGGCTGGCGGCGGCGCACGCGCAAGGTCTGATTCATCGCGATGTGAAGCCGGGAAACATCCTGCTCGAAAATGGCGTCGAGCGGGTGAAAATCACAGATTTCGGACTGGCTCGAACGGGCGATGATTCTTCGCTGACTCGCGAGGGTTATATTGCCGGCACGCCGGAATACATGTCGCCCGAGCAGGCGCGCAACGAACCGGTGGACCAGCGCGCCGACCTGTTCAGCTTTGGCTGCGTGCTGTACGAAATGGCGACGGGCATTTCGCCGTTTCATGCGGAGAAACCCTTGGTGGCCATGCGGCGCGTGTGTGATGAAGAACCGCAACCGGCGCACACGTTGAATCCCAAAATCCCGGAGTGGCTGGGGCAATTGATTCAACGATTGATGGCCAAGGACGCGGCGTCTCGCCCGCAAACGGCCGCAGAAGTGGCGAGCGAACTCAGCCAGTGGCTGGCGGAAATGCAGCAAGGCGCGGGGGCACGTTCGCCAATTCTTAAAGTGCCAGCTCCGCCCACCCGGAACTTAAGCCCGCTGCTTTGGCCAGCCTGGGCCGCGGTGCTGGCGCTGTTATTTGCCCTGGTGTGGTGGGCCTTTCTGAAGCCAAGACCTGAATCAACTGCCGGCAATGAACCGGCGACCCAGCCGCCAATTCAATCCAACGCGCACTTTGTCATTCCCGCATCCGGCGATACGCCCGAGCAAGGATTCGCCACCCTTGCCGATGCCCTCGCCGCGGCGAAGAACGGCTCAGTGATCGAATGTCGCTTCAATGGTCCGCAACGCGTGGAGACGGTGCGCGGAAATGAAAAGGCGCTGGTCCTGCGGGCGGGCGAAGGTTCCGCGCCAGTGCTGGTGCCGGCGACGGATGGCGAATTGATCTTGTTCACCCACGCTCCACTGGTGCTGGAAGGCTTGACGCTGTTCACTCAGTCAATGCGACCACCAGGTACTGGACGGCGCGGAGATGGGAATCGGGGCAGAGGAGCGATAGTGATTGTCGAAGGCGCTCCGTTCCTGGCAGCGCATTGCCGGATTGAAGTTGCTTCCAGTGCGCCCGTGGAACTCCCCTCGACCGCGTTCTTGTCCCTAGTCAGCATCCCGGCGGCCCGATTTGTCTATTGCGAATTTGACTGCGGAGAAGCCTTCGCCATGGACTGGAGGGTGCGCCCTCGCTCGGAGTCGCGGGAACCCGCCGACCACTTGTGGATGCAGGAAAGCATCGCCGTGGGCAATCTGATCCTCGTGAGCCCTCGGGGCCGGCAGCCCCTGCGGCTCGACTTGGCACGAAACACGGTTAGTGGCGGATCACCGCTTGCGATCCGAGACCCGTTTCCAGGTCAACCGCTTCAAGTGAACGCCCATGGCAATGTGTTCTCCGTGGACACCCTGGTCAACCCAATGGCGCTGGCGAGCAGCGCGGCACCGGAGACCTTGTTGAGATGGCAAGGCCGGTCCAATGTTTACTCCGTCCAGAACTTTGCCCGCTTCAGCCCAGCCGTGAACCGCTTCGACGACTGGCTGGTCAGCGCTGCGGTAACGGAAACCAATTCGGTGTCCGCCGAACTCGGCCTCAAAGCGCGATTGGCCAACCTGACCGAGCGCTCGCGCGCCGCCGTGGGGACGGCCTTCACCCTGACTCCCGCGGAAAGGCAATTACTGGCCGCGCAAGGTTGGGCCTCGCCCGAACCTCCCGGCGCCGACTCGCAGAAAACCGGCCCAGGTCAGCCCTATCACGAATGGCGGAAAAGTCCTGATTACGCGGAGTGGCTGAAGCTTGTCCGCGAATACATCCCGCAAACTGCGGTGAACCCTTGAAGGCCGGATCGAACCGCTAATCCTCGCTAATTGGCGCTGATCTCAAACCCGAAGCGTCAGTCCGCTACGAAAACGGAGCGCCGATCTCCGATCTGGCGCGCTTCAAAATTAGCGGTGATGAGCGCGGATTAGCGGTCAAACCTTCCCTTCACCCATCAGCCACCTTCACAAACAACTGAAGATTGTCTGAAAGGTTATCCTGCGACATGGGAATCTTATGGCAGAGTCGGGATTCGGTTGGCGGGATTCCCGCATGCGCCATGGGATGGTTTTCCATGGTTTTATGGACCGGAAATCGCGGACAGCAAAGCTCAACCGGACAGAAGTGAAGCAAATCAACAGCCTGGAATGAATATGAACAACTGCAATTCGATCGCAAATGCATTCAGCACGTGGATTTTCACGACCGCACGAACCCTCACCCGTGCAGCCGGCCGGAGCGTGCTCCGGGGACTGGCGTTGGCGCTGCTGCTGGCGGCGGGCGCCGCGCGGGCGGCAGAGTTCACCGCAACCACAGCGCAGGAATTACAGAATCACCTCACGACGGCTGCTGGCAACGGGCAAGACAACGTGATCAACGTCGCCGCCGGGTATTACTCCGGCAACTTCAACTACAACAACACCGATCCCAACAGTTACAGCTTGACCCTTCAGGCCGCATTGGGCACCGCGAATACCGAAATCACTCTGGATGGCGGCGGCGGCGGGCGCGCCTTGAGCATTACCAGTGTCGGTCCCGGCAAGACCACCGTCAAAGGCCTCACCTTTTCACGCAACTGCGGCTCCACCACCGTCGGAGCGTTGCGCATTGTGGGCCATCCCAGCGCGGACATAGAAGTGGAAGCTTGCCGCTTCCTGTCCCCGGCCGGCAAGATGGGCATGGGGTTGGAAATTACTTCAGGAAACAATGCCATCGTGAAGAATTGCACCGTCATTGGCACAACCGACAATGGCACCAGCGGGACGGGCATTGCCATCTCCGGTGTGACCGGCAACGTCGCGGTGGAGAATTGTGTAATCAATACCAACTTTGGCAACGGGCTGAACATAACCGGCGCAGACACAATCGTCCTGTCGAAGAGCATATTAAGCCATAACTTCGGCCATGGCCTCCTCGGAGGTGGCGCCCACTGTCAGGGCCGTGAAATCACCTTCAAAGACAATCTCTTTAGCCACAATGTAGTAAATTCCTTTGGTGGATTCGGGGGCGGTGGGGGCGGGGGTGCTTTTTGTAACGGCACATACGTGGTGATCACTGGCAATCATTTTACTGGCAACCGCGTTCAACGCTTTGCCGGTGGAGGAGGAGGTGGTGGTGGGCTCTTATGTTTTGGGGGGGAGAATGTGATTTCAGGCAATGTCTTTTCAGGGAACTCCAGCGGAACGTCGGGAGGCGGGGCGTTTTGCGGAGGGACGACAACGTTTACTGACAATGTCGTTGAAGGAAACCGTGGCGCAACCGATGGCGATTATCACGGCGGCGGTGCTTATTTTTCCGGCGTTCTCACACTCACCGGGAATACCTTCCGGACGAATTCAACTGGAGGCAGCGGCGGCGGCGCCTATTGTTCCGGGACCCTCGTGCTCGAAAACAACAGTTTCACCGGCAATTCAGCGAGCTTGTATGGCAACGCCACCACAGGTGGCGGTGGGGTTTACAGTGTTGCTTCCAGTGACACAATCCGACTGCGTGCGAATACCTTCAAGCAGAACGCTGCCATTACCGGTGGGGGCATCCATGCCTCGGGTCCGACCATCCTCATATTGGGCAACCTGGTGGTGAAGAATTCGCAAACCAGCGCCAGTTCCCAGGGCGGCGGCATTTGGGTGAACCCGACGGCGGCGCTCTACATGATCAATAATACGGTCACCGGTAACTCCGCGACGGGCAGCGGTGGCGGGGTGGCTTTTGGGTTCAACGGCGTGAATTCGGCCAATGTCCATAACAACGTCATCTGGGGCAACTTCGCCAACATTAGCGGCGGAGACGTGAGGCTGTCCGGCTCGGGCAACAACAAGGTGTTTTCACACAATAACGTGAGCGACATGGATGGGGTATGGGACACGTCCACCGACAACCTGGATGTTGCACCTGAGTTCTTCGATCCCGTCAGTGGGGATTACCACATCAAAGACTCCTCGCCGTGCAAGAATGTTGGAGTCAATGCTGCGCTGGCGGTGACGGACTTGTTCAACCTGGATACGGACTTGGACGGCGAGCCGCGCACCTTTCCGTCCTCCGGCTTCCCGCTCTTCGGCAGAGTGGATTTGGGCTGCTACGAATTCTCGACTGCCGCCAAACATCCGGCGGATCAGGACGAGGATAACATCATTTCCGAGAGCGAATTTACTGCCTATGCTGACGCTTGGAAGCAGAGCAAAACGGACATCTGGCCAGATCCCATCTCAGCGGATTACGTGACGCGAGCCGGTTACTTGAGGGCCAACGGTGGCACGTACATTAACGACGGCAGCGCCCGCCCATTGAACTGGAAAGTGGTGCCTTGAGCACCGAGAACCCGAAACTCCAAAGAAGGTTCTCGTGTGTTAAAAATGATTTCCATCCTGGGGGAGCGCTCCGGCGAGCGGAGGGCTGCCGGGTTTCCCCGCTCCATGAACCGGCACCGTGGCGGCAGGCTTCCGAGCCTGCCAGTTATCGCAGCATCCCTGCTGCGTCATGCTTCGCCCCAACCCCGAGGGACTGGCGGCAAAGATGCCGCGCTCACTGGCACGCAACGATGCGTGCCGCCACGGTTCATGGTCCCAATGCGCACCCGAGGTCGGAATTGGAGGCTTTCCATGAACCTTGTAGCAGCAGGCATGAGTCCGCTCCAGTTGATGACAGGGCGTGAAGTCAGCGCTGCTCCACGTCGTCGGTGGCGGTGCTTTCCCGATGCGGCGTGCCTTGCGTGGTCGCTGTTGTTGCTTTCGCCCTTCATCGCCACCGCGCAGACCGATCCGCCTCCCGTCTCGTATGTGCGTTCGTTTATCAATGATGTGCCGGACCGGCCGGGCGTGACTGTCTCGGTCTATGGGGCAACGGATGTTGCCAGTTTTACCATTGAGGAAAAGTTACCCAACCCCGCCACGGCGCTGGACATCAGCGATGGCGGCGTCTATCTGCCCGAGCAAAACGTGATCCGCTGGGGGCCCTATTCCGACATGGCATCGGTCAGCGTGAGCTATCGCCTGACCGGCTTGCCGGCGAGTTATCCGGTGGACGGCGGTGCGTGGATGGACGGTCAGTGGTATTTCTCGCCGGGCGTCACGCTGGTGACGGTGCTGCCGGCTACGGCTGACGATGGACTCGCGACACAGCCACCACGAGTGGACACACCGGAATTCGTTCCAGTCGGCGGAGGTAACGTGCCGGTGGCTGTGACGATTTCCTGCGACACGGCAGGCGCGGAAATTTACTACACCACGGACGGCAGCTTGCCTGATGAGAGTTCGACGCTTTACACGGGTGCCGTGCATCTCGAAACGGCGGGCGTTATCCGCGCCGTGGCTTTCAAGACCGACTGGACGCGAAGCATGGCGAGCGTGGCCTATTACGGACCGACCGCCCCACCGGCGGATGCGGTCGTGGCGCGGGAGATCACTGGAAATTCAACGGAATCTCCCATGGTGACATTTACTCTTACTTCCCCGGGTGGGAGTGCAATTGCAGTCACGGAAACTCTCCCGCCGGGTGTCAGCGCGAACGATGTGTCCGATGGCGGCCATTACGATGCCCTCCACCACGTGGTGCGGTGGGGACCATTTCTGGCAAGCGACACAATTCCGTCGTCATTAAGCTATACGGTTCAGGCACCGCCGGGAGAGTATCCAGTGAGCGCGGCCTGGAGCGTGGATGGCGTGAGCGGGAGTGAGGCGACGGCAACCAATCTGGTCATCACCGGCACGGCGGACGAATTGGCGACCCCGCCACAGCGGGTGGCGACGCCCACGTTCGATCCGGTCAGCGGAGGTGACGTACCGGTGGATGTAACAATTGCCTGTACCAACGAGGGCGCGGTCATTTACTACACCACGGACGGGAGTTTGCCGAACGACGTGGATTCAATGCTTTACACGGATGCCGTGCATCTCGAAACGGCAGGCGTGATCCGCGCCGTGGCTTTCAAGACCGACTGGACGCGGAGCATGGCGAGCGTGGCCTATTACGGGCCGACCGCCCCACCGGCGGACGCGGCCGTGGCGCGGAGTGTGACGGGAAATTCGACTGCCTCGCCGCAGGTGGCGTTGGAGGTGAGCCCGGGCCTGAGTGCCCAGTGTGTCACCGTGACGGAAACTCTCCCGCCGGGTGTCAGCGCGAACCCCGTGTCCCATAACGGCCACTATGATGAGGTCAACCACGTGGTGCGGTGGGGGCCGTTCCTGGGAACGATTCCTTCGCCGTTGAGCTATACGGTTCAGGCACCGCCGGGAGAGTATCCGGTGAGCGCGGCCTGGAGTGTGGATGGTGTGAGCGGGAGTGAGGCGACGGCAACCAATCTGGTCATCACCGGCACGGCGGACGAATTGGCAACTCCGCCACAGCGGGTGGCGACGCCGGTGATTGAGCCGGCGATGGCGGCCATCCCGCCGAGTGGTTCCGTAACTGTGGAGATTTCCTCGGATTCGACGGTTCGTTACACGTTGGACGGGAGCCTGCCGACCGAGAGTTCGACGCTTTACACGCCCGGCGAGACAGTCCTGACATTCAACGAGCGAATGACGTTGCGGGCGGTGGCTTTTCCACCAGCCGGTTCAACTGATTTGCGAAGCATGGCCGCGGTGGGCGAGTACTCGCCCGAGGTCATCACCCCCGAGGTTGGCATGAATTACAGCGTCTCGGGAGAAGGGGGCTTTTCGCCTACAATCGTGAACACCGTTACGCCAGGAGATACGGTGGATTGTTACGCCGTGGTGGAAACCATTCCTTACGGCTTGTTGCCTTCTGGATTCGGAGATGGAATTTGGGATCCGATTGCCAGAGAGATCCGGTGGGGGCCGTATTTGGAGGACCATACCGAGCGGGAGTTTTCATACAATATCGAAGGGGCGTCAGTCTCGTTCCCATTATCGGGGCGGGTCAGTGTCAACGGCTATACAGCAGCGACCACCGAGGCGGCCACGGTGCAAATTGACGAGAATTTCATCGGATCGGAACCCGTCACGGATCTGGCCGCCTGCGCGACAATTCATCTGAGCTACAATGTGAACATCAACCCTGCTCCCGGGATCATCACCGTGACCTCGGCCTCGGGTACCGTGAATTGGGGCGACGGAACCACCACAGCCATCACCACGCCCGCAATGACGCTCCAGAAGGCATACAGTGTTCCCGGGACTTATGACATCGTCATTTCAGCCCATTGGGAAGGACACAATAGCGCCGGGGACACCAAGACCGGTCATGCGACAAATGTGAGGAAACCGGATCAGATTCAAGTGGTCACCGACTGCGTGGCACCGCAAATCGTGGCCCAACCCTACGATCAGGCGGTGCTGGTTGGGTCCAATGTGTTATTCACCGTGAGTGCCTCAAGTTCGGTGCCCATGAGTTACCAGTGGTATTTCAATGAGACATTCCCCATTGTCGGCGCGCGCGCTTCGTCGCTGGCGCTGCCCGCCGTTCAAGCGCCATCAGCCGGCACGTATTTGGTGATCATCACCAATGTGTTTGGCAGTGTTATCAGCGACAGCGCGACGCTTACCGTAGTGACCCCCCACTCGACAGGGGTAACCATAGGATCCGATGGGAGCATTTCCTTCACCTTTAAGACCCTGCCATACACATCGAGCCGAATTTGGGGGGCAACGGAGTTAAGACCTCCGATCGAGTGGCAACTCTTGGCCACAGTCATTTCCGACGCCAATGGAGACTGCACGTTCGTGGATGACGAAGTGGCTGACTTCCCCGCCCGATTCCTAACCATCACAACGCCATAACCATGAGCGGCCACGAAGATTGGCTGGCCAGCGCTGCGGTAACAGAAACCAATTCGGTTTCCACCGAACTGGGCCTCGAAGCGCGATTGGCCAACCGCAAATTGCGGTGAAATCTTGAAGGTAGCGGTGACGCCCCGTCGCCGACGGGTGTAAGCGACGCCTTCGTCGCTTGGTGCCGCCAGACCAAACGCGGCGATTTTCAGAAACGGGCGACGTGGGCATCGCCCCCACCGGCATGCGACGAGGCGTCGCTGCTTCGCCAGCACCCGACCGAGGAAACGGAGCGCCGATCTCCGATCCGGCGCGCTTCAAACTCTCAGAGATGAGGACCCTCGCGCCGACGCCGGGTGAGGGCACCCGGCCTACACGAATGGCGAATAAGCCTCGGTCTGGTAGGCCCGGTGCCCTCACCGGGCGGGTTTTCAAAGGCTAAACATGGCTGCCAAACAACTTTCCAGGAAGGTAGGGCGCGCAGTCCTCAGGCACGCGATTTGTACACAACGTCAGCAGGAGGGCCGCGTGAGGGCACGCGGCCGGCAGGGTTTTGTCGGCCGGCTGCCCTCCCGCCGGCGGAGCGGACTTGCGACGTTGTGTATCACAAGCGGTGAGTCGGGAACAGACCTCGGCTGCGAGGGGTGTTCGGCGGAGTCTTGGAGCTGGTTGCGTCCGATGCTTGCAGTCAAGCGTCAGACGGTGGTGGTTGGCAATTCCCATTCGGGCCAAGCCACCCTCCCGCCGGACGAGAATTCGCCGGAGCTTGACGCGCGCTTTGCGCCCCGGAACCGCCCAGAGGGCCGGCTTTCCGGCCGGCCGGTTGCCCGGACCTGCCTGTCCGGTGTTGCTGGGAAACAGGCGACTGGAAAGTCGCCCGCACCGGCGGACATGAATGTCCGCCCTACACCGGCGCTCCAGCAAACAAAAAGAGGCATCCTTACGGATGCCTCTTGGTGAAGACCGAAGGTGGATCGCCGACTTAGCCGGACTCGCCCGCCACGCGCGGGAACTGGAGCCAGTTCTGGCCCACGGCACCGCGGGTCGAACCGACATCGCCCGTGGTGCGCAGGGCTTCATGGAAGCGGGTGCGGCTGACGCCTTGCACGCTGCCGTCGGACAGGCCGATGTTGCCTTGCTTCTGATGGATGCCATCCCTCCAGCCCGGACCCGTGGCCACGATGGGATTCGTGCCCATTGCTTGCAAGCCAACGTATTGTTGGTTGACCAGCGGAGGATTGCCGGGACCCAGATTGCGGTCACCGAGCAGCAGCATCTGCGGCTGGGTGTCGTTCGCGTCCACGCCCAGTACAAAGGCACGGTCACCATCAACAACTCGGGCAGCTATGGCTTCATGCTCACCGCCATTGACGGCCAGATTTCCGGTGGCGGCGACAAAGATCGTTTCCGCATCAAGATCTGGGACATCGGAACGGACGTCATCATCTACGACAACCAGCCCGGGTCGGGAGACGATGCCGCATTGGGTGATCCCACCATCCTGAAAGGTGGTAGCATCGTGATTCACAAGCGTGAGCCAGGCTAAGGCCTTTTGGGGCCGGAGCGGCAAACACACGCCGCTCTGGCCGCGTTTTTCGCGACGCGATCAAGTCTCCCAGTTTGTCTACCAGCCGGGCGCGAACAAGCGTAACCGGCTTCGTGCCGACTATTCCTCCAGAAGTACCCGCTTGCCGGAGGAAGGTGAAAGCGTAAGCTTTCAGTGATGAAACGGCGTGGCTTTCTTCGCTCAATGGCGGCCGGCGCAGCGGGCTTGCCGCTGGTTTCCAGCTTGCCGGCGCAAACCAGGGAGCTTGCCTCCGAAGCGACCGTCCTAACGGCGCGCGGCGGTTTTGCGCTGGATGAAAACCGCGTGCGTTTCTTCTCCAAAGCGGTGAAGTCGCCGTTCAAGGTGATGGTGATCGCGGATACGCACCTGTTTCGCGACGACGACCGAGGCGAACACCATCGTCAATACAGCGCGCGAATGGCACGGGCCTATAATCAGACCCGCCATTTCAAGACAGGTGAACCCACCAATCCCGAAAAGGGTTTGGTGGAGGCACTGCACGTGGCGAAGGCGGCGAAAGTGGAACTCGTCGCATTGGTCGGAGACATGGTGAGTTTTCCATCGGAAGCGGCGGTGGAGTGGTTGAGCGAGCGGATGGCGGAAGCCGCGTTACCCTATCTTTACGTGGCCGGAAATCATGACTGGCACTACGAGGGAATGGAGGGATCGCTGGAGGAATTGCGCCAAACCTGGATCGAGCAGCGATTGCGGCCGCTGTATCAGGGCCAGAATCCGCTGATGGAAGCGCGTGAAATCAACGGCGTGCGCTTCGTGGCACTGGATGATTCGCACTACGAGATTCTGCCGGAGCAACTGGAGTTTTTTCGGGCGCAAGTGCGGACAGGCCAGCCGCTGGTGTTGTTGGTGCATATCCCGCTTTATGCCCCGGGCCGATCGGTGGGCTACGGCTGCGGCCATCCGCAATGGAGCGCCGCGACCGATCGAAACTTTGAACTGGAGCGCCGTCCGCGCTGGCCGCAAGCGGGTCACACGGAAGTGACGATGGCCTTTCATCGGGAAGTGTTCAGCACGCCGAATCTGCTGGGCGTGTGGGCGGGCCACATTCATCGCTCTTCACTGGACGTGCTGAACGGAATCCCACAGATTGTGACCGATGCGAACGCAACGGGGGCGCACTTGCTCGCGGAGTTCCTTCCAGCGGTCGGGTGAATGTGTGACAACCAGTTTGGATTACGCGGGTCGGGAAACTGTGTTGGCGGCGACCAGCACCGGTTGGTGGTGTGTTGTCCAAGCGCGCTTCTGCCTCCTGCCGACTGCTGATTCATTGAGGTGTATTCAACGCCATATCAAACCATGAAAACCAAATCCTCATCATCTATACTGAACCGTCGTGCCTTCGTTCGTCGCGGGCTGGCGACCGTGGCCACCGTTTCCATCGTGCCGGGCTACGTGCTCGGCTTGCGAGGACAGACGCCACCAAGCCGAAAGCTGAATTTGGCGGCGCTCGGCATGGGTAGTCGAGGCGGACAGATCGCTGGAATGTTTCGCTCGCAAAACATCCTGGCGGTGTGCGACGCGGACGCGCGGCAGGCGGAGAATGGCCGCAATCATTACGGCGCGGCGCCGTTCTACCAAGACTACCGCCGCTTGCTGGACGGCCACGAGAAATCCCTCGATGGCGTAATCATCGCGTCAGCGGACAACACCCACGCTATGCTCGCCACGGCGGCTCTCGAACGCGGCAAGCACGTGTTCTGTGAAAAACCGCTCACGCGCACCATTGGCGAGGCGCGGGCGTTGCGCGATTTGGCGGATAAGCAGAAAGCCATCACGCAAATGGGCAACCAGGGACATTCATCGGATCGCATTCGCGACGTTTGCGAATGGATTTGGGATGGCGCGATTGGAAAGGTCCACACCGTTCACGCGTGGTGCGGCAGCAACTACAGCCGGATTGAGCAACTCCCGCTGCTGGCGGAACGCCCGCCGGTGCCGCCGGAGTTGAACTGGGACCTCTGGCTTGGCCCGGCGCCGTTTCAACCTTATGCGCCGATGTATTTGCGGGGGAAATGGCGGGGCTGGTCGGCGTTCGGTTGCGGCGTCATCGGCGACTGGGTCTGCCACGTGGTGGACCCGGCGTTTTGGGCGCTGGACCTGGGATCGCCCACAGTGCTGCAAGCGGAGGTAACGGGTTTCGATCCGGCCAAACACGGCGCGACGTTTCCGCCCGGAACACGGATCACCTACGAGTTCCCGGCCAAAGGCGCGCGCGCCCCGGTGAAACTGATTTGGTACGACGGTTCGGAACGCATGCCGCGGCTGCCGGAATTGGGCAAGGACAACACCGTGCCCAGTACGGGCGCGCTGCTGGCGGGAGATGGCGGAGCGATCATGCACGGCTCGCACGGTGCGGGCAACGCGCAGATCTTTCCCGAGGAGAAGATGGCCTCATATCAACGGCCGGCGCAGAAACTCCGCCGCGTGCGTGGTTCACACGCGGATGATTGGTTCGATGCCATCCGCGAAAACCGGCCGGCGGGATCGAATTTCACCTACGGCGCCGCGTTGACCGAGATTGCGTTGCTTGGCGTCATCGCACTGCGCTTTCCGGGGCGGCGATTGGAATGGGATGCCCCCGCAATGCGTTTCCGGAATTCGTCCGAAGCGAACCAGTTCGTGAACCCGCTGGCGCGGAAGCTGACGACGTGAGGGGCGCTCATGCATGTTGATCAACCGCCACCGGAAGAGGTAGCGCATGGCACTGCCGGGTCTGACCCACTATGGGGTGTTTACCCAATATACAAAATTCACCGCAGCATGTAATTTGCCCGTATTAATTTGTGATTAGCGAACACTGTTTCATTGGAATTACGGGAGGCACATCATTGCCAATCCTACTGTTTGGGTGTGTTTCTGACCTGACTGGTTATGCTTGAGACAGCGCGTTTGTTGAATGAAATCAATTCCGAAGTGCGTATCTGCCGTGGTTCTGTGCCTGAAGCTGTTTACCCCGTACGGCCACGCGCAGCAACCTCCGCCATTAATCTTGTCTAACGTGTGGTCTGCGACGAACGGCGATGTGGTTCCGTTGAGCGGTTTTGCGGGGACAATTGAAACCACTCTCTCAAGCGATATAGCTCGGTTTCGTTACACAGGTGCGGATGGCTACCTCGAATACCAATGGCAGCGACCGTTGGGCAGCACGCCGTTGTTCGGCACACTGACGTTGAGCGCGAGAATGACGGGGGGCTCGGTTGTGACCTTGCCGATCGCGACCACCGCCGGCCTTACCTGGACACAGGCGGCGACCGTGCTCAGTAATGCGTGGGAGGTGGCGAGCGATAGCATAACGCTGGTTCGCTGGTATAAAGTCCCAACGTTGATCACCGTAGTGCGAATTAAAGGTCAAATGGTTGGCAAGAGCCTCGTGCTGACTGTCACGTGTGACCGATCCGTCGTGAGCCTATTTAACGGAGGACTTTGGGGCGGGACTCAGCAACAGATCAACGTGCCATATTACGGCACGACCATTCGATACGTCCCTGCTCAGAATCTGTTTGTAAATGCCTTTCTGGACTGGACGAGTTCGTCTGCGTCGTCGGAAAGCGGCACGGTTGCCACCTACGGCGCGTTGACGGACGGCTCGCGCAATCTGCTGCAAGAACGGATGATCTACACTGCGGCCTGGCATCTCAACGAAGTATTTCCCAATCTCCCCGCGCCAGCCTCGCCGTGGCGCGAGCACCTTGCGGACAAGATGATTTTGGATATCTGGGGGGATGAACCTTTCACTAATATAGCCCGAGGGATCAACGATCTGGCGGAGTACGACGTCACCAATTGCATAGTGATTGTTCACGGCTGGCAACGCATGGGCTACGACAACGGGCTTCCACTGCATTTTCCGGCGAGCGATTACTGGGGTGGTGACGCCGAAATGACCAATCTAGCCGCGACCGTCACTGGCTACGGTATGAGATTTGCCTTGCACGAGAACTACGTGGATTACTATGAAAACTACCCCGGTTGGGATCCGCTTAAGGATGTTTCATGGAATTCCGACGGAACCAAAGTGCTGGCGTGGCGGAATCCGTACTCGGGAGTTCAATCCTACGCGGAGAATCCCAATTCGATGGTGACGCTGGCGTCGTCGCAGTCACCGCAGATTCACTCGCGTTACCGAACGGGCGCGAGTTTCCTGGATGTGCATTCGGCGGTGCCACCGTGGTTTCATGTTAATTTCCGGGCTGGTCAAACGGGTGCCGGCATGGCGCGGCGCGTATGGGAAGCGCACCGGCAGTTGTGGGAATATGAGCGGACAGCCCACGAGGGGCCTGTTTTTGGTGAAGGGGGGAGTCATTGGTACTGGACGGGTTATCTCGACGGCGTTGAGGCGCAGTTTAATTTCGGGGGGCAGGCAAATCAGGGCGTGAACATGCCCCTCTATGTGGATTTTGACCTGCTCAAGATGCATCCGCTCCAGTTAAATCACGGGATGGGCTATTATCAGCGCTGGGGCGATGCCGCTGCCAGTGCTTCCCTTCCGCCGATGGTCATGCTGGATCAATACCGGATGCAGCAGGTCGTTTTTGGCCACGCGGCATACAGAACGGGTGAAGTAGGCTGGGACAGTGTACCTGCCGGCTGGCTGGAACAGAATCTCATGATACCTGTGACGGCGCGTTACGCGACATCGAAGCCCGTGGAAATCCTTTATCAATTCAGCGGTGCATGGATCAACGCCACGACGCTGGCGAAATCGGGCGCGTTCCCGAGCCGGGTGAGGGTGCAATATGAAAATGGCCTTGTGATTACGATCAATAGCGATGTCAACACGCTTCAGGCTGGTGTCTGGCAACTGCCGCAGTTTGGCTGGGTGGCTGAGGGGGCGGGTGTCACCGCGGGCACGACGTTGCGAAACGGCATCATCTCTGATTTCTCGGACACCCCGAACCGGCTTTTTGTCAACGCCCGTCCGGCAACAGACTGGAACTTTGGACCGAACTATACTGGCAGTCTCGGTTCGCGGTATCGCGAACATCTGAACTTGAACAATGCCGTGGTAAACTTTGGAGACATTCGCACCTCGGGCAGCGCGTTGCTGCGGCGCGAAGGCAACCAGTGGGTTCTGAAAACGTGGCCACGCGAAAAGAACTTCGTCGTTGAACTCAATGCCCAACGCTTCGGCCAGCCGCCGCAGGTGACGTGCGTTGGTGGCGCCAATTCCACAACGACGGCGACCCCGCTGGCCGGCGGTTGGTGGAGTCTGGCACTCAACGGCGCCCGAGAATATCGCTGGTCCGAGTCGGATTTCGTCGAGCCGCCGGTGGCAACCTTCGTGGCCGGTCCGACCAATGGGCCGGCACCGCTGACCGTTTCCTTCACCAACCTGAGCACCAGCGCCACCTACTACACTTGGAACTTTGGCGATGGTAAAACCAGCACCGCCACCAACTCCATCAACACCTACACCAACGCTGGTATCTACACCGTCAGCCTCACCGCCATCGGCCCAACCGGCACCAACAGCATCACCAACATCAACTACATCGTCATCACCAATGTAGCGCCAGTGGCAGATTTTGCGGCAGGACCGACCAATGGCATGTCACCGTTGACCGTGATTTTCACTAACTTGAGCACCACAGCGACCAGCTACATTTGGAACTTTGGTGACGGGCACGTGAGCACAGCCACGAACGCGGCAAACACCTACAGCAACGCCGGCAGCTACACCGTCAGCCTGCAAGCCGTCGGACTGGGCGGTGCGAACATCCTCGTTCGGAACGATTACGTGGTCCTCAGCAACGCGCCGCCGGCACTTACCCCGATTGCGAACCGGATGGTTCTTGAGGAGACGCCGTTGACTTTCACTGCCAGCGCCGCCGATCCAGATACGTCGCAGGTGCTTCAATTCAGTCTTGACCCTGGCGCGCCGCAAGATGCGAGCATCAACGCCACCACCGGTGAGTTTGTCTGGTTACCGTCGTCAGCGTATGCGTCAACGACTAGCAGCATCACCGTGCGAGTTTCGGATGATGGCACTCCCCCTGCCACCGACACCGAGACGATAACCGTAACGGTCGTGGCCAAGCCTCGGCTGCTGATGGTCTCCGAGTCGCCGGAGGGAGTTTTTACCCTCGTGTGGAAGGTTTACCCGGGTCGGACCTATCGTTGTGAGTTCAAAGACCGAATCGCCGATCCGGATTGGACGCCTTTGGGACCAGACAAAACAGCCACAACTTCGAGCCTGACAACGACGAATCACGTGAGCACCAGTCTCCAACGCTTCTTCCACCTGCTGGATGTAGCGGGTCCTTGAGGGGAGACCTTTTCCCCACTTGACCCACAGAGTTTCCGCGCTGATCAATTAAAGTCATTGGGAAATCCCCCGGCTTTGCCGGGGAGACTCCCGGAGTTTGACAGCTCCGGGAGTCGTTTTTGAGGATCGCTGTGGTGAACCGCCCTGGCTCAACCACAGGAGACTCAAAATGAATGTATGTGAAAGTCTGAACCACACGAAATGGGAATGCAAATATCATGTCGTGTTCATACCGAAATACCGCCGCAAGGTGTTGTTTGGGAAGTTGCGCCCGCACTTGGGAAAAATGTTTCGGGAGTTGGCGCGCCAGAAGGAATGCGAGATCAAAGAGGGGCACTTGATGGTGGATCATGTGCATATGCTGATGACGATCCCACCGAAGTATGCGGTGTCCCAAGTGGTGGGGTATTTGAAGGGTACATTTGGGGCCTGGACCGGAGTCGTTCAATGCAGGCCTTGCCCCATGAGAGGTCCGCTTGGCGATGGGACACTGTGTCCTGTTTTGGGGCGCAATGTGCGACCGAGCGAGGCTAATCACACGCCTGAATCAAATGGCAAGAATCCTGCCTTCGGGAACGCTAAAGGAAGCACTGTCCAGCAACCGTAGGCTGAGACGATGCGACAACCAATTACGCCATGAACCTGGTAACGACAACCCAACCACAGCCAACGCTGGCGCGCAGGGCATTTGCGCTTGCTGAGGTCCTCGTGACGGTCGCATTGCTGGCGATCATGTTCGTCTCACTTTATCTCGGCATGTCCTCCTCCTTTGCGGTGACCCGGCTTTCTCGGGAAAACCTGCGGGCCACGCAGATCATGCTCGAACGAGTGGAAGGAATCCGGCTCTATAACTGGAATCAATTGTGTTACAGCAACATGCTGGCCACCAACTTCACCACCTATTACTACCCGTTTGTCACCAACGACCAGTCCAAGGGTATTGTTTACCAGGGAACGATGGTCGTGACGCCGGCCAATCTGAATCCCGCGGCCAGCTACGCCAATGACATGCGCGCCATCACGGTTTCGGTTTTCTGGACAAACAATAATGGTGGGGACACGCAAATCGTGCGCCGCCGCAGCATGACCACCTACGCGGCGCGCAACGGCGTCCAAAACTACGTCTATAACAATTAAGGCTGCGCTCCCGATATGAAGTTCCATTCGTCTTCCACCCCAGCGTTCCGGCGCGGCCGCTGCGCCGGTTTGAGCCTGCTGGAAATGCTCGTGGCCATGACCATCTCCACTCTCGTCATGGCTGGAGTGGGTTCGGTGACCATCTTCACGGCGCGCAGCTTTGTGGCGCTGGGCAATTACGCCGACCTGGACGAGGCCAGCCGCAATGCGCTGGACGTCTTGAGCCGGGACGTGCGGCAGGCGCGGGCGGTGACAGCGCACACGCCCCAGAAGCTCACGCTCCTGGCCAATGACAACAGCACCTTGACCTATACGTACAATCCCTCGACCAGCCAGTTAACCCGGCAGAGTGCCAGCAGCACCACCGTGCTGCTCGAACAATGTGACTTCCTCAAATTCAACATTTACCAGCGCAATCCCTCGAATAACTGGACTTGGTATCCGGTGCAGTCGGACGTATCCACCGCCAAGCTGATAGACGTAAGCTGGCGGTGTTCACGCCAGATTCTGGGCCAGAAGGTCAATACCGAGAGTGTACAAACCGCCAAAATCGTAATCCGCAACTAACTTCTCCATCCTGTAGCTCTGTTTATGAAAACGCTCACTTATTCATCCTGCCGGCAACAAGGCGGCATTCTGGTCGCCGGACTGGTCGTCGCCTTCATCATCGGGGCCACCCTGGCGGGGTATATGGTCATGACCCAAAGTCAGAATACTTCGGTGGTGCGGTCGCAGGTTTGGAACAGCGCCATCGCGCTTTCCGAGGCGGGCGTCGAGGATGCCCTGGCCATGATCAACAAGTACAATGGCAACTTCGACAAGCTTCAGGAGTGGACCAACAGCTCCTCACTCTCGGCGGACAACTGGACCGCCATTGGGGGCAATGTTTATTACGTCCGGCGCTACCTCGGCAGCAATTACTACGATGTTTACGTTACCAACGCCAATAATGCGCCCACCATCCACTCCGCCGGGATGGTTCACTGGAGTTACTCCTATGCGTCCGCCCCGTTGGGGTTCCTCGCTACAGTGAACGGGGTTGCTCCATCTTCAGGCACGACCATCGCTCGCAAGTTGGAGGTCCGCACCAAAATTGATCCCTTGTTCAATGTCGCGATGGCCGCCGACAAGACGATCAATCTCAATGGCAACAATATCATGACCGATAGCTTTGACTCCGCCGACCCGGATTACAGCGACAACGGCAGCTATCCAACGGGCATGCCCAATAAGACCAAAGCCGGCGGGGATGTCGTATCGAACGATACCATCGTCAACACTCTCAGTGTGGGGAATGCGAAGATTAAAGGTGTGGTCAAGACTGGTCCCAAAGGCACAATCAGCATCGGTCCGAATGGTTCGGTAGGCGACCGGGCCTGGGTGGAAGGGGGTAGCACTGGAATTCAGCCGGGTCATTCGTCCGACGACATGAATGTCCTTTTTCCCATCCCCGAGGCGCCGGACATAAGTTACTACACACCACCTTCCGGGTTCGTGGATGGCGTTTACTACAGTGCCATATTGGGCAACCACAATTACGTCCTGGGAAACATGGGTTCAGGCACGTACCGGGTTTTGGTCACAGGCAACGCTACATTAAAGGTCACCGGCAACATCAATTTGACCGGCAATGACATCATTCGCATTAAAACCAATGCCACGCTGAAACTGTACATGGCTGGCAGCTCCGCCAAATTTGCCGGCAATGGCATCGTCAATGAGAACGGGAACGCCGCCTCGCTTTACTACTTCGGCTTGGAGTCGAACAAGACTCTGGATTTCGCGGGAAACGCCGCATTTACGGGCGTCATCTATGCACCTGCCACCGACTTCGCGCTCGGTGGCGGCGGCAGCGACACGTATGACTTCGTGGGGGCCAGCGTCACCAAGACCGTTAAGATGAACGGTCACTTCAACTTCCACTATGATGAAAATCTGAGGCGGGTGGGCATGGGGCGCGGCTATATCCCCACCAAATGGGAGGAAGTGCGTTAAAGCCGGACATTTCACACTCCATCAACCGCCCGTCGGTAACGCCGACTTTCCAGTCGGCGCGCCGGTTGGAAAACCGGCGTTACACCTCTGCGGTGCATGGGCCGTGAGCAGGTCCGAATGGCACCGGAAACTCCCCATGAATGGCTGACAGACTGGAGCGCCGTTCTGTGACCGGCTTGGGCCTTCCGACCGCGACAATTACTGCCACAAACAAATCGCGCAACATGGCAGGGCGCGTCACTCCGTGCGCGCCGTCCAGCAAACGGAAGGCGGACTGCGGCGGGCACGGAGTGACGCGCCCTACCGATCCCGCGGGCATGTTTTCAAATTTCTGAGTCCGCGTACCAGTTAGTCGCAGGCCGGCGCACCCTCCCGTCGGTTGGTGCGGCGTGTGAGAATTGTTCGGCGGTCGTAAATTGAAGCCCGCCGGGAGATCCACCAGCGCCGTGGAACAGCACTGAGAACATCTCTCGTCGCGAATTGGTGGCGTCTGAGGTCGGCACGAGGCTGTTTCAAGGCGATTGATTTCCTTTCCGTAATTGGTTCAGAAATGTGCTTGCCCTGAATTCTGGTTTGGCCAATATCCATCATCAACAACGCAATAAACCCTGATCCGATTTCATTTTATGGGACGCATCTACAACAACATCGTAGAAACTGTAGGCCGCACACCTTTGGTGCGTTTGAATCGCGTGACCGCCGGACTGTCGGCCACCGTGCTGCTCAAGTGCGAATTCTTCAACCCGCTGGGTAGCGTCAAGGACCGCATTGGCCAGTCCATGATCGAGGACGCCGAACGGCGCGGCGTGCTCAAACAGGATACGGTGATTATTGAACCGACCAGCGGCAACACCGGCATCGCGCTGGCGTTCGTGGCGGCGGCCAAAGGGTATCAACTCATTTTGACCATGCCGGAGACGATGTCGCTGGAGCGGCGCACGTTGCTGGCCATGCTGGGAGCGAAGCTGGTGTTGACGCCTGGCACGGAAGGGATGAAAGGCGCCATCGCCAAGGCCGAACAATTGGCCAGGGAAACCCCCAACTCGTGGATTCCGCAACAATTTGAAAACGAAGCCAACCCGCAGGTGCATCGCCAGACCACGGCCGAAGAAATCTGGCAGGATACCGACGGCAAGGTGGACATCCTGGTGGCGGCGGTTGGCACCGGCGGCACGATCACCGGCTGTTACGAAGCCATCAAACCGCGCAAAGCGTCGTTTCAAGCCGTTGCGGTGGAGCCCAAGGATTCGCCGGTCATTTCCCAGACCCTGGCCGGACAACCACTCAAGCCCGGCCCGCACAAGATTCAAGGGACCGGGGCGGGATTCGTTCCCAAGAACCTGCACTTGAAAGATGAACAGGGTCGTCCGCAGATCACCGAATGCATTCAAGTTTCCAACGATGATGCGTTCGCCATGGCACGGAGATTGGCCAAGGAAGAAGGCATCCTGGTGGGCATCTCTACCGGTGCGAATGTCTGTGCGGCCATTGAAGTCGCCAAGCGGCCGGAGAACGAGGGCAAACTGATCGTGACTGTGGCGTGTTCGACGGGAGAGCGGTATCTCAGCACGCCGCTGGCGGCGGAGGCCCGGGCCGCGGTGGGCGGATAAGTTCACAGCGCGGCGGAGCCGCAAGCAAATCGGAGCGTGACCGGTTTCCGGTCGCAGCGGGTTGGCAGTCTGGAGTTCTTCGGAGAATCCTGGCGACTCACTGCGAGCGGGGGGGGCTGCGGGCGGGGACCGCCCGCGCTCCGAGATCTTCGCGGCCCGCGAGGATTCGAACTTATTGCAGCGTAGGGACCGCTCCGAAGCCATGCGCAACTCGCCCAGTTAGTTTCAGGTGCGTGGTTTCCTGGCCGGAAATGTTTGGGTTTTGGCAAAAAATGAGTTGCACTCGGCCGGGATTGCGCCTATTTAGAGGGCGAATCGAAGGTGTGATGGATGCGTCGGGATGGGGTGGTTCAAGAGTCCGGCGTAACAGCTTCCCATATTTCATTGTTCAATAAAGGCTTTCGGGGAAAGGTTCCGGCCTTCGAGCACACAATACAGCGACAGCTTATGAGCAGCACAAACAACAACGCCACCGACTACGGCGCGGGGTTTCTGGAAATCTCGGAAAAAGGCTTCGGTTTTCTCCGAACCGCCGTGAACCATTTCCACCCCAAGCCGACGGACATCTTCGTCACGCCGGACACGATCAAACGCAATTTCCTCCGGGAAGGCAGCCACGTTGCCGGCCCCACCCAGCCACCGCACCGGGGCACCAGTCCCCAGCTCAAGGCGGTGGACAAAGTCAACGACATGCCGTTTGAGGCCTACACGAAAGCGGTGCGTTTCGAAAACTTGACGAGTATTGATCCCATCGAGAAATTCAAGCTCGAAACCACGCCCGATCTCATCGAAACCCGCGTCATTGACATGGTCACGCCCATCGGCAAAGGCACGCGCGGTTTGATTGTCGCCGCCCCACGCACCGGCAAAACCATGGTACTCAAACAGATTGCCAATGCCATCACGGCGAATCATCCGGAAGTCCATGTTCTGGTTCTGCTCATTGACGAACGCCCGGAGGAAGTCAC
>JAANMV010000552.1_pt1 | contig 46380 bp, 42 predicted proteins | sample 7279661 | NCBI WGS metagenome assembly JAANMV01 (sample SAMN14094540, study PRJNA606508) | bioreactor metagenome | isolation source: A lab-scale SPAN reactor treating ammonium-rich wastewater day 121 | place: Ireland: Galway | collected 2017-05-16
GCTGTGGCCCTAGAGCGGTGATCCTGTATGCATGTGGGTTGATGCTGGTCACGGGGTGTCCTCCGACCAGAGAGGCGGCGCGGTTCCTCAGCCCGACCCCACCCCCCCCGTTTGGCGGGGTCGGAAAAGAACTCTGTAAGAAATATCACAGCATGCTGATTGCGCGACGCAATGAAATTCACGCCCCATCCGGGCACCTGGCGTGAACCGAGCGAGTGGTGCGACCCCCGCGACTTCCCCCCACCTCGACCAGGGCGGCTTTCGTCCTGGCACAGGAGCCTCATGCAGAAACGGACCCAGCTTGCCCTCGCCCTCACCGCCCTCACCGCCGCCCTCGCGTCCTGCGGCACCCCCAGTGCCCCTGTGGCCAGCGCCCCTCTCGTCAAAGTCGAGGTGACTGCGCCCATGGTCTTCGGCCAGAGTCGCCAGGGCCTGGGTGCTCAGGGCCTGACCTCCGATGCCCCCGCGCGTCACTACGACGTCACCGTCCGTGACAGCAGCGGCAAGATTGTTGCCTTCGACGGCACCACCTTCGATCCCACCGGGGCCGGCAACACCACCCTGACGCTCAACAACGCCAACAACTTCAAGCAGACCCTGCTGCTTCCCGCCGGGGAGTACACCTTCGAGAACAAGGTCAAGGACGACGCCAGCAGCAGCGTCCTGCTCGCCTACGGTCCCGGCAGTGAGAACAAAGGGACCGTGGACGCCAACTTCAGCCTGATCCGCCTAAAGTCGCACGCCGTGCTCAGCCCCGCCAACACCACGCTGTCCCCGAGCATGACGCTGAACGAACTGTACACCGACACCAAGTTCAACCTCAGCCTCAACCTCAAGACCGCCACCGTGGCCAATGCGAATGGCGCGACCGTGCCGACCAGCGATATCGGCGCAGTCACCTACAGCCTCGGGAACAGCACGGACGGCGTGCTCAACGGGGCGGGCAGCAAGATCGGCGTGAACGTCACCAGCCGCGGCACCGCCACTGACAGCATCCTGAATGTCACCGCCAGCTTCAGCGCCTGGGTGCAGACGGGTGACACGGCGACTTTCCAGCCCGTCAGCATCGCCTTCGCCAAGCAGATCCAGACGAACGTGATGACCACCGACACCGTCATGCCCAGCCTGACCCTGAATGCGGCTGCGCCGACGACGGGCACCACGGCGACCCTGACGGGGACGGTCAGTGATGATGTGATGGTGCAGGGTGTGCGCGTGTACGTGGACGGCAACCTGGTGGCCAGCATGGACGCCAGCGAAGGCGTCGGAATGGTCACCGGGGACAGCAACGGAGGCTGGACCGCGCCCTGGATGCCCAGCAAGGACGGCACGTACGCCGTGACCGTGATTGCTGAGGACAGCAGCGGCAACGAAACCCGCGTCGACCAGTCGGTGACCGCCACCACGCCAGTGGCCGTCACCTACGACTTCGAAGCCCAGCAGTACACCGGTGCGCAGACGCCCATCACGGTGAAGGCCGGCCAGATCAACACGTTTAAAGTGAACTACGCCGGCAACGCCAGTGAACTTCACATCTGGGCGCAGACCATGTCCTGTGCCACCAACTGCGGCAACAACACCTTGACCATGACCGTGACCAAACCGGACGGCAGCACGCCGGCCCCCAACTGGACGGATTGGGGCTACGTTGAATACGGTTCCTACGACCAGCCGGGGGTGTACACCATCACGCTGACCACCGACTTCGACGGTGTGGTGGACCTCGAAGCCCACACCCACTGAGTTCTGCCTGTGCTCGCCCCGGCTCGGCCCTGACCGGCCGAGCTGGGGCGTTGTCCGTTTCCGTTCCTTTCCCTCACTGGAGTCTTGATGACACCCTTCCGTTTAGTGCCCCTCGCCTCCCTGCTTCTCCTGGCTGCCTGTGGTCAGACGCCCCCGCCGCCGCTCGTCGTGGTCAACGTGGCGGCTCCCATCACGTTCAACGACTCGGCCGGCACCGTGCTCACCCAGGGCATCACCCTGAACGGCGCCGACCAGCACATCACGGTCACGGTCCGCGACGCGCGTGGACAGGTGGTGCGGTTCAATGGCGCCACCTTCGATCCGACCGCGCAGGGGACCGATCACCTGACCTTGAATACCGCCAACAATTTTCACCAGGCGGTCGCATTGCCCCAGGGCACGTACACCTTCGAGCACGCGGTGCATGACGACGTGACCGGGCACGTCCTGCTGGGCTACGGACCGGCAGGGGAGAACGCCGCGGTCATCTCCGCAGCGTCCGCGGGTGTGCGACTGAAGTCACACGCGGTGCTGGACGTCGCTGGCAGCGCCCTGCAATCTGACCGGCCCATCGCTTCCCTGCCCAGCGGGACGACCGTCAACCTGCAGTTGCGTGCTGTCACGGCGCTCGCGTCACTCCCGGACGGGCGCCCACCGGTGGTTGGCGTGATTCCCACCAGTGATATCGGTCCCGTGACGTACGAGCTGGGCAGCTCCACAGACGGCACGTTGAACGGGGCGGGGAGTCGCGTCGGCATCAACGTGACGGCCCGGGGGGACGCGACGGACGCCACCCTGAACGTCAGTGCGACGTTCCACGCCTGGGTGGCGGACGCGGCCGGGCAGGCGGCGTCCTGGCAGCCGGTCACCCTGACGTACGCTCAGGCGATCGATTTGGGCACCGCGCCCTGACGCTGAGAACGCAGTTTCTGGCGTGAACTCAGTCTCAATGAGGTGCGGGTGCTCAGTGGCCAGGACCAGGCATGGAACATTTCGCGGGCTTCTCCGGTGGCAGGAGGGCTGTGAGCTTCAGGGGAGACCAGCCCGCAGGGGCGGTGGCGTCGACTGGCGCTGCGTTGAGCGTCAGCCCGCAGAGCCTGCTCAGCGTCTCCCCGGCCTGCCGGACCGCTCGCCGTTCGGCAGCCGGATTCGGAAGGCCCGTCCCGGCGGCCATGACGGTCACTTCACGGACCTGCGGGCCCTGTGCAGCGGTCCGAGCGTTGTTCCCGAACAGCACCTGCAGGTCCACGCGGGGCGACCGCCACTGGACCTGCCAGACGGTGTAGGTGGCGCGCGCCGTACCGAACTGAACGGCGATCACCAGCCCGGTCGCCTGGAGGGTACGCACGGGGTCCACGGGTTCCGCTCCGCCCGCCTGACCGGTCACGGCCAGAGCAAGGAGGGCCAGGATCATGATTCGTGGGGTCATGTCCTCACGGTAGGGAACGCCGGCACGCAATTCCAGAGCCCGACTTGACTGACAGGCAGCACCCGCAAACGGCGAGGTGGCGTCGCGCCTCCGACCTGCTGAGTGAAGATTGAGTGAAGATCCTGCGTCGCAAACGCAGAGAGCGTCAGGGAGCCGTGGCGATACTGGGCCACGTGAAGTTCTCCCGGACCGCCTGCCTCTGCTTGCTGCTGACCCTGTCGTCCGCACCCGTTTCCGCTGCCGGCACGGATCTGCTGATTTCGCCCACGGGCAGCGTCACCGCCGGCAGCCGGACCTTGACCCTGCGCACACCCCCCCAGATGTCGGGGGGCACCCTGCTGCTTCCCGTGCGCGAAACGGCGGGACTGCTGGGCCGGCCGGTGCAGGTGACCGGCACGCTGATTCAGGCTGGTCGGCTCGTGATCCAGACGAGCAACCGCAGCATGACCATCGACGGCGTGCCCTACGCCGGCCCCCTCGTCATTCCTGCCAGCGGTGACCCGCTGGTCGACGCCAAGCTGCTCGCCTACGCCCTGGACGGCCAGCTCGTCACCCGACCCGGAGGCGGAGTCGCCATTCTCGGCGTGCCTGCCGCGCCGCCGAACCCCGGTCCTTCGCTGCCGGTCGCGGCGCCGTCCCAGCCGGTGCCGGTCGTCACGCCCACGCCCCAGACGGCCGCCGTTGCCGGGGCGCCCGAGGCCCGTTTCGCCACCAACAAGTCCGTCTACGCCCCCGGGGAGCGCGTCACGTTCACCGATTTTTCCTTCGATCCGGACGGCCTGAACCTGGCCCGGAAGTGGGAAGGCATGAGTGACGTGTACTTCACGCCAGGCGAGCACCGCATCACCCTGGTCGTCACGAACACAAAGGGCCGCACGAGCGCGCCGTACACCCGCGTGATCCGCGTCGAGGGGGCGCCGCTGGCCTCACCACTGTCTTACGCCCTGCGCAGCTCGCCGATCGGCTCGACGTTCCAGGACACCCGCAACCCCGCCTACCCGGCCCTGCCGGCGGTCACACAGGCCACCACGTCTTACCCCCTGATCTTCAGCGACTCCCCCGAGGCGCCCACCCAGAGCGGCGTGCTGTACCAGGACCGGGCGTCCGGCCGGGTCCGGGTGGTTGCCTACCACCTGAACCGCCTCGGCCGGCCGGCCCGCCTGCTGGTTCTTGCCCAGGCCCGTGGCGCTGGCGGGGGCGTGCAGGTTCTCCGGGAAGGCAGCGCCGGCGGCACGCGGATGGAGAGCGTGCTGGGCCAGGTCAGTGTGCTCGACTTCCTCACCTCCGCCGGCCGGGCCCGGCAGGATCTTCCCGCGCAGGGCCTCACGGCCCTGTACACCAGTCCGCTGCTGGCGCCTGAACAGGGCGCCAAGGTGATGCTGGACCTCCAGATCACCGGCGAAGCGCAGATCAGCGTGGTCATGCTCGAAGACGGCCGCCCCCTCACGGACGCCACCCTGTCCACGCTGCCGCAATTGGCGCCCGACGCCCAGCACCAGCGCGGCACGTTCCCCGGTGCCGTGCGGAGCCTGACGGTCCGTCTGGGCGCCGACCCCGGCCGGCTCACGCTGGGTGACAACACGAGTGACCCGCCGCTGCTCGGCGTCGACGCGATGACCGGCGCGCCGCAGCGCCTCAGTGGCAATTACGGCGTGCAGTACGACATCACCGTGGAGAACACCGTGCCTGGGACCAGCACCGTCGCGTCGTTCGCGCCCCGCGGCGGTCAGTACCGGGGCGGCATGGTGGTGGAGGACGGCTCCGAACGTCAGGTGCTGCGCATTCCGGGCTCCGGCGTGCTCACCAACGGCGACGCTCCGCTGATGCTTTGGCGGACCCCTTCCAGGGTGTTCCGCATGAGCTTCATTCCGTCGGGTGGGTCTTTCCTGCCGGTGTCGCTGGTCTTCTACCCGGTGCCCGGCGAAGTGGGTCCCTGAGTCCCCGTCTGGCGCGTCCGGATTGAGGCGGTCCTGCCTGTAGGTTCGCGTCCATGAGGCCCCACGAAGCTGTTGACGGTCACTCGTTCGCGAGTGACCGTTTTTCATGCATTGCGTGATCTTCGGTGTCGGGTGACCGCTCAGGCGTGCACGACCGTGACCTGCCGGTGAACGCGGTTACGGCCGCCGTCCTTCGCGGCGTAGAGGTGTCCGTCAGCTTCCTGCAGCACCTGGTGGCGGTCACCCTGCACTGCCACCAGCCCGCCGGAAAGAGTGATGCGCTCGCCTGGCAGCCCTGCTCTCCGGGCGACGGTGGTCTCTACGGCATGCCGGATCCGTTCGGCCACCTCGTGCGCGTCGTCGAGGGTGCTGTCGTGCAGCAGCACGGCGAATTCCTCCCCTCCGAGGCGGTAGAGGCAGTCACTTGAGCGCGTGCTTTCCCTCAAGGCGTCGGCCAGGGCCACCAGCACCCGGTCCCCCGTGTCATGACCGAACGTGTCGTTGATCCGCTTGAAGTGATCGAGGTCCATCATCAGCAGGAAGCTTCTGCGGGAGGGATGGGTGGTGACGAAGTCGGCGTCGAACTGCCGACGGTTGAAACACCCGGTGAGGCTGTCCACGCTGGCCAGGTGCCGCAGGTGCGTGGTGTGGGCCAGGGTCTCCAGGCGCGCCTGGAGGATCTCGCACGACATGAACAGTCCCACGGCGCCGAGGATGCTGGTGCCGGCGTACAGCAGCACTGCTTCTGACAGCGGCTGGCCGGCCAGGTAGGCGGCCGGAAAGAGGGTGAGGTTGACGGTGGCAAAGAGGGTGAATGACCGCCACCACCGCTGGGTGGGGGACTCGTCGTCGAAGGAGAGGTCGTTGCGTTTCCAGCCGATTCCGAGAGAGCCGAGCAGGGCGATGAGGGTCATCTGGAGCATGCCCCATCCCATTCCGCTGCCGCCGAGACTGGCCCGGTACAGACTCAGGGGAAGAACGACCAGCAGGGCAGGCAGGAGTCCGTGGCGCCGGGCGACGACGGCGACGATCACGGCCCGGAAGTCGAAACGCAGATCGTCGGACAGGACGATGCCGTTGGAGGTCAGGTACATGCCCAGCAGAACGGCGAGCAAGTAGCGCAGGGCCAGCCAGAGGTCAGGCCGCGGCCTGGGGCCTGGCTGGTAGGTGAGGCTGATGGCCATCACGCCGGCGGCGAGCAGGGCCACGTTGTGAATCAGGGGATCGAACGTTGACCAGTCAGCCATACGTCAGCGTAGGGCAGGCCGTGTAAAAAACCTCACATTCCCACCTGCGAGCGATCGTTCATGAACCGGGGGTGAAAACGTGGGCCTAATCCCTGAGCTCCGGTTGCTTACGTTCATGAGGCGACCAGCCTGGGTGGGCGCTAGCCGAATTGGTATGACCGCGAACGACCGCGTGCTCCCCCACACCCTCTTGATGCGAACCCCTGTCTTGCCGCCCGCAATGGTGCCTTCCCTCCACGAGCTCGGGTGATGGCCGATCAACCCACCGCTAGCGGAGGCGGGCCTTGTCGTGCAGCTTCTGGGCGATCTGACGGATCTCCTCCATGTCCCAGTCCGGCGAGAAGGCAGCCGAATCGTGGCCGCCGTCCATCAGGTTCCCGCCGGGAATCTCGGTGTACTCACCGACCCGCACGGGTGACCCGTCCTCTGGATGCGTGCCGTTCCAGATGGCCCCGAGGTGCTGGTAGTCGTCCGGGCTGAACCGGTACAGAATCTGATGAAGGCCGCGGTCCATGACCGCCTTCGACTCGGGGATCAGGTGGGTCGGAATGTTCGGCATCGGAAGGAGTTTTTCCATGTTCACGCCCGAGAGGCTTTCCAGTGCCTTGGCGTAGGCGATCTGGTGCACGCCGCCGCGGACAAGCAGGTAGCCCACGAGCGCCCTGGCGGTCGGGTCGTCCACCATCTCGTACACCCGCAGCTTGTTGTGCCGGGCCGCGCCTTCCAGGAAGAAGTTGTGCGTCAGGTCAAGCATGAGGTTGCCGCTGGAGTAGACGTAATCCCCCGACCAGGCCTTGCCGTGCGAGTCGGCGATCATGGTGCCCGGACCACCGGCGATGGAGTGTTTCGTGTACCGCACGTCCTGCGCGTAGGAGAAAGGATGTGTGGTCGGGTCCACCGGCTCTTCCTGCGGAACGGGCTCCGGACCGGCCAGCAGAGCATTGATGGTGGCGGCCACCAGCTCGATATGCCCGAGTTCCTCGGCGGCGATGTTGGCGATCAGCTCGTAATAGGGAGCGAGCGTCGTCTTTCCCCTGAAATTGAACGACTGCGTCATGTAGTTCATCAGGGTGGACATCTCGCCGAAGCGCCCCCCATGAGTTCCTGCACGGAAGCGGCTCCGTTGGGATTCGCTTCCTTCGGGAGCGGCAGCTCGAACTGAAGTTTGTCGATGCGGAGGAACATGGCAATCTCCTTGGAAAGAAGGCGGTGGGCCCCGTGACCGTGGATTCGTCCTGACGCTCTGTACCGTGGGGAGTCCCCGCCTATGCTGGATGGCCTCGCCTGGGCCTGTCACCCGAAGGGATGAAGGGCTCAGGGAAAAATCGAGGGGCCGCATAAGCAGTAGGCCAATCCTCGTTCAGGCGATCCTCATCCCATGGAGTTCGTCCTGCGCTCATACGCTGGTTTAAGGCTTCCCGACCCACGACAAGAAGTAGGCTTCTGTGCGTTTGCCCCACGCGCCCGTTGAGGAACTGGGACGGAGCAATGGAGGGAGCCTGGCGCTGAAAAGGCCGGCAGGGAGCCCGGACGTGGACACAGGAGGCTGGAAAATTCCCCAGATATGCGCGCCCATCCCTGAATGCTTCCGTCTCGTCCGGGGCCTCAGAAGCAAAAGGCTCTGGAACCCCCACCGCTTTCCACGCGTACCTCAGGGAGACATGCAATCAAGACTGAGCCGGATGGGAGAACTGCTGGGCTGGGCCCTGGGCAGCGCACTGCTGTCATTCCTGGTGGTGCTCGCCGTTCAGAGCGTAAACCGGGGGGAGCTCAGCGCCGCGGTGGTGAACCGGTCACTGGAATGGGGCGGGTACCTGCTGCTCCTGATTGCCGGTGCCATCGGCATGGGCGAGGCCGGCACCCCTGGAGGCCGCGTGGAGGCATTTTCGAAGGCGCGACTGGGCCAGGGTCATCTGCAAGGCCGCATTCCTCTGCAGCAGGTGGTGGTGCCCGCTGTAGGCGGGGCGCTGCTTTTTGCCCTGCAGGCCCTGGTGTTCCTCAGCTGAGTCTCGGTGATGGGCCGGCGGGCAGGCCAGGCGAGGAAAGCATGGGATGCAGGGGCTGACCGCCTCTTCGGCGTGAAAGCCCTTCCGTGCCGGTGCAGGCTCAGACCGTCAGTAGCGGGGGAGGGCAGCGAGACCGCCGAATTCCCGGACCAGCCGCTGGGCGTGGTCGCCATGCACGCGGCGGACCTCGATGCCGTACAGGTCGATCAGGTCCGGCAGGAGTTCTTCTAGGGTCACGCGTTCCATCACGCTGTCGTCCAGTGGACTGTGCGGCACGTCCTTGCGGCTCGTGAAGTACGGCACGTCACGGTTGTTGCTGCGGTACAGGTGCACGTCCGAGCCGTCCTCCGGGATGACCATCTGGTACAGGCGTGCCTGCTGCAGCATCTCCAGGACCGGTTCCATCTCCATCACTCCGCGTTCCTGGATCTGGTCCAGAAGGGCCTGTTCGGTCGCCTCCCGGTGGGCGTGAAGCATCGGCTGAATCTTTTCCAGGATGTCTGCGGGGTTGACCCAGCCGGCACCGCCCGTCACGTTGGTCTCGCCGATGAGTTCGAACGGCGCCGTCGCCGGAAGTTCCGCCTTGAACTCCGCCACGCGCTGAACCGGGCCCACCAGGATCAGCTGCCGGATGTCTCGCTGGGCCATCAGATCGGTCAGTTCCGCCACGATGCGGTTGTAGAAGCGCTGCTGCATGGCCACTTCACGGTTCTCGAACAGGTCCGTGCCGCTGTCGCTGCGCGGCCACTCCCGGGCTGCCCGCGGCCGGCCCCGCCGCTTCCTGGCGCGCCGGGCACGTGCCGGGTCCCGGAAACGATGGTGTCCCAGCGGTCGCCATCGTCGATCCGGACGTTCTCTTCGCGGCGCACCTCGGTCAGCTCGTTCTGGCGCAGCAGGAACAGGCGCGCCCACTCCCGGTCCACCGCGAGGACTGCCGCGGTCGGCAGCACCTCCAGGATGCCCGCCAGCAGGGACTTCAGTGGGCGGCCGTAGTGCACGCGTTCAGGCAGGTCCGCCTGGATCTCATGCCGTTCGAACAGGTCCGCGCCGACCACGTACAGCATGCTCCGGCCGCTGCTGCGCCGGGCGGCCGAGAGGTCCTCCAGCACCTGATTCATGACGCTGGGCGGCACGCCCTCGTCGTTCATTCGCTGCTTCACGCGGGTCTGGAAGCCGTTTCCCTCGTTATCGGGAAGGGAAGGGTTGTCATTGAGAACGGCCATGAGCACCATGGCGTCCTCCGGGAGGGCCTGAATCCGGCGAAGTGCAGTGACGGGAATCATAGTGAACTCCTTTCAGAACTGACCTCAATTGTCCGGACGGCTGGTGTGACCGCGCATGAACAGAGTCAAGGGCACGTCATCGCTTTCAGCACCAGACCATGACTTTGGTGAAGAGACATGCCCATTGTGGGCTGACCCGACCGTCCTGAGCGGTCTGGACAGGAAGAAGTGCCATCTTGCGGTCTGGTCGATCCCCACTTTCCAGCAGGCCGCACCAGGGCACTAGGCTCAGGCCATGTCCCTGACCCACCGGCCGTACCAGTCCGCGGCGGACCTGCCCTTCCTCCTGGACTGGCTGGGCCGCCATGCCCACAGCGCCTACATGCACCCCGGTGACCTCGTCTGGTGGCTCAGGCAGAACGAGGTGGTGGACCCGGCCCGGGCGCTTGATCTGTACTTTTCCGGGGCCGGCGACCTGGCCGGGTTCGTCTTCAGCGACCCACCGACCTGGGCGGTGCTGCAGGGCCGCGACGACCTCGCTCCGGATGACTGGCAGCAGATGATCGAGGTCGCGGAAAACAAGGCGGGCGAGCCGGTAACCTTCAATGCCTACACCGGCGAGATGACCGGTGCGCGCGTTCAGGCCCTGCGGCGCGCCGGGTACGTCCCGGCATCCACCGACCGGCTGGCGCGCCTTTACCGGGTGCCGGGGCCGGCAGATCCGGCCGCGGCGCCACTGCCGGCAGGGTTCAGGTTCACGGACATGGGCCGGGCCGACGTGAGCGAAGCGGACCGGGTGGACCTGCACCGCGCGGTGTGGCACCCGTCACGGATCACAGTGGACGCCTACCAGACCCTGCGTGCCGCCCCCAATTACCTTCCGGAGCTGGACGTGGTGATCGTGGGCCCGGCGGGCGAACCGGCCGCGTACGCGCTGGGCTGGTTCGATGAGGTGTCGCGGGCCGGCCTGCTGGAGCCGGTCGGGACCCTGGCCGAGTTTCGGCGGCGGGGCCTGGGGCGGCAGCTGGTGCGGGAAATGACTCGCCGCCTTGCCGGGTTGGGTGCGGAGGGTGTGACCATCGGCACGCGCGAAAGCAATGGTGCCGCCATGGGCCTGTATCAGTCCGCCGGGTATCACGTGACGGGCTACTGGGTGGATTACCGTCGGACCTCACTGACCTGAAGGCAGAGGATGAAGTTCTGGTCAGGACAGGAGGCAGTAAGATTCACCTCATCTTCATCTGTGAGTCTGGCCGCATGGTCTCCAGGACGTTCTGCTTCCCATGTGACCCCGCCCCGCGTCAGCGCGTCTGCCGCTTTGACCAGCGAGGAGCGCCGCAGTGATGGACCTCGTCCTGGTGGCACTCAGCCCCCTGCCCGTCTGGGCGGTGTACTGGCTGTGCACCCGCAAACTCAATGACGCCGAGCCTCTGGTCCTCGCGGCCCTCACCCTCACCCCCAGCCAGGCCCTGAGTGAATCGGACCTCCGTCAGGTCACAGGCCTGACGGAACGGCAACTGGCGGTCACACTGCGCCGCCTCCGCCGTCAGGTCAGCCGGAACTCCGACCTCATCTCCCTGCGCTGAACCGCGGGCCACTTGCTGCGCAGGCGAGAGGCGGTTTCCCGGGCGCGTCTGCTACGCTTCGGGCCACGTCCTGCCGATCCTGCCGCCGAAGGTATGCCCTCCTGGCCGTCATCGGCGTACGACAGGCTTCCGGGGACGCGGGGTGCCGGGTCTGGACAGGCCGCCAGGCGCTCAGGGAGGCGTATGCAGCTCACCATTCGACCGTATCAACCCGGTGACCTGAGTGAACTCCGCGCCCTGCACGGGGTCAGTCAGTGGTCACCGACTGTGGACCGCGCGGCGGTACAGCAGGGGGACGAGCTCGGTGCGGACACGCTGCAGCGGGTCGTCGCTGTGGATGAGGGCCGGTTGGTGGGCTACGGGTACGTGGCCCGGTCCGCCTGGCACCCCTCCGGCTGGTTTCAGAGTGAGGTACTGGTCGTACCGGGCATGCGCCGGCAAGGGGCGGGCGCCGCGCTGACACAGCAGTGCCTCGCCCTTGCCCAAGAATTGGGCGCCACGTCCTTGACGACCTGGACGAACGGCCGCATGCCTGAGTTCGAGGCGTTTGCCTCGCGGCGGGGCTTTCACGCCGTGCAGCGGTTCGTGACCATGACCCTGCAGGTCAGTGAGGCTGACGACGCCCTGCTCGCTCGGCTCGTGGCCCGCGCTTCCGGTGAGGGCGTTCGCCTGTTCTCGTTTGCCGAGACCGGCAACACTCCAGAGGCCAGACGCCGCCTGTACGAACTCAACCGCCGCCTCGCTCCTTTGCTGCCGGGCAACGGGGACGAGTTCCCCACCTTCTCCGAATACGAGCGAGAAATCCTGGATGCCGAGTGGTTCCGGGCGGAAGGTCAGCTGATCGCGGCCACGGCAGACCGCTGGATTGGCCTCGTCGGTCTGGGGTTCTATGAAGACGGGCAGGCGCTGCAACACGAGTTCACAGCCGTGGATCCCGCCATGCAGGGCCGCGGCGTCGCTCAGGCCCTCAAGTCCTGGAGCGTGCAGAAGGCGAAAGAGTGGGGCGTGAGAGTGGTCCGCACAGGAAACGACGCCTCGAACGCGCCGATCATCGCCGTGAACCGGCGTCTGGGCTACGACCTGGCGCCCGGCGTCGTGAAACTGAGGCGCTTGGTGGGGCGGGGGAGCTGAATGTTTCTCCCCGGCCACCGGTACAGCCCCACTCAGCCGACAGCGCATCTTCAGAACGCGGCGCCTCCCAGGTGAGCCGCAGAAATCCCTGATCATCTCGACCCGCGACCCCGCCGTGGTGACAGGAAACTCTTCCTTGGAGGGCAACCGACGAGGCACTGGATGAGCCGCTTCACTTCCCGCTGGTCTGGCCCACTGCGCTTTGTGGTGCGGCCGTCCCGGTGGAGACGCTGCCGACCGTGTAACGGTTGCCATTCCCGGTGTTGTTGAGGTACGCGCTGGGCAGCTCCTGCCAGAAAGAGAGCAGGTTGTTGTTCCCCTTGAGCCAGACCTTCTGCACTGCGGTGCCGTTGATGGTGTTGCCGTTTCCGTACACCACGAGGTGCTCGCAGGCCCCGGAGAGGGTGAGGTAGTTGTTGCTTCCCCGGACCGTGATCACGTCGTTGGGCCCGGAGCAGTCCAGGGTGAGGATGCGGCCGCTGTCTGCGACGGTCGCGCTGCCCTGCGGTTGGGCCACGGCAACGCCCGCACACAGGAGGGGGAGGCACAGCATCGTTTTCATGGCCTTACTGTGGATCCGATCATCTGACCCACCATGAGCGGGGCACAAAGGGGGTCGCACGCCGCCGAGATGCACCCCTGAGCCCTGCCTCATGAGGCGACGGCTCCGTCCCGTTCAGTGGGCACCTCTGAAGGAACCCCAAAGCAGACGTCCAGGGAAGCACGCACAGTGTTTCCCCGGACGTCCGGCCTGCGGGCTCAGCGCGGCTGTGCGGCCAGATGCTCGGCGAGGCGGTCCCAGGTTTCCGTGACGCCCTGGAGCATGCCCATGTCCATGACCGTCTTCAGGCCTTCTTCCGTGTCGTACAGGGCGTGGTTGGTGACCCGCGTTCCACCGTCGACCTCCTCGAAGATCAGCGTCGACAGGGTGGGGGGCATGGCCTCGTTGATGGTGGCCTCGGCGTCGGAGAAGTAGTCGGTGTACACGATGCGCGCCGGAGCGTCGATGTCACGGTAGATGCCCAGCCCCCAGGATTCCATGCCGTAGAACTCCCCCTGGCTTTCGTCGACGCATTTCATGCAGTAGTGCCATTTTCCGCCCGGGCGGAAGTCCACGGTGCAGTGCGGGATCGTCCAGCCGCGCGGCCCCCACCACTGGCGCAGGTGCTCGGCGCTCGAGAAGGCCTCGAACACGAGTTCGCGCGGCGCCTGAAACACGCGTTCCAGAATCAGTTCTTTCCCGGCTTCGATTCGTGAGGTCATGGGGGAAACGGTGCTGGTCATGGTGGGGCCTCCTGGGTGGGGAACGTTGGCGGTGAGCGGGTGCGGGTAGGGGGGGCCGTTCAGGGGGTCAGGCCGGGTCCTCCTCTTCGGGCCCTGTGCCCGGTGCGGGAGTCTGCTGGCGCTGTGACAGGTAGCGTTCCAGCTGGTCAAACCGGTCCTCCCAGAGTTGCCGGTAGGTGACGAGCCAGCGGTCGAGATTCTGGAAGGGTTCGGCCCGCAGGCGGTAGATGCGGCGATTGGCGACTGCCTGCACCTCGACAATGCCGGCGTCGTTCAGGACGCGCAGGTGCTTGGAGGCCTGCGGCTGGCGGATGCCGAGCTGCGTGGCGATCTCTCCAACGGTCAGCGGCTGCCTGACGAGAAGCTCGACCATCTGGAGCCGGGTGGGTTCGGCCAGTGCACTGAGCGTTGCGTGATCCATCCGTCCACCTCCCAGTCGCTTCCTACAGAAACAAGTATACCCTATAGAGAATATTCCTGTCAAGGGATATATAGTGCCGAGAGAAATCTAGGCTCTTACTTCTCAGCAGCGGCAGTTCCCGTTCAGAAAAACCAGGCGACCCGAGTCACCTGGTGAGCCCTCCGGCCGCCGCGCCTATACCCCCCATACTCAGCCTGCACCGCCCAGGCTCCTCAGCCCGCTTCACCCGAGGGTCGGCCCAGTTGCCGGCCTCTCACCGACAGTCCCTCAGACACCTTCCTGGGCCTCTCCGGACCCGGTCGGAGGCCGCTCGTTCTGCAATTCCCAGGCCATCAGGTCGCGCCACCGCCACGCCGCGCCCCCGGCAATGGCCAGGGTCAGCACGCCGCCCAGCACCGTGGCCCGCACGACCCCCAGGAAGTGGGACGCCACGCCGCTTTCCAGCGCGCCGATCTCGTTGCTCGTGCCGATGAACACCAGACTCACCGCCGCCACCCGTCCCCGCATCTGGTCCGGGGTGCGCGTCCGCACAATCGCGCGGCGGATCAACATGTTCACTCCGTCGAACACACCACTGAACGCCAGGGCCAGCCATGACAGCCAGAACGTCCCGGACACCGCGAACAGCAGCATGCTGAGTCCGAAGCCCGCGATGCTCAGCACCAGCCACACGCCGGTCCGCCGCAGCGGCGGCCGGCGGGTCATCCAGAGCATCACGACCAGGGCGCCGGCGGAGGGCGCCGCCATCAGCGCGCCCAGGCCGCCCGGCCCCACGTGCAGGAGATCCGTCGCGAACACGGGCAGCAGGGCGATCGCGCCGCCAAACAGCACCGCGAGCAGGTCCAGTGCCATGGAGCCGAACAGCACCGGGTCCGCCCGCACGAACCGCAGGCCCGCCTTGATGCTCGCCCGACGGCCCTCCCCGGCGGGCACGCCCACCGGGGGAATGGGCGGCATCCGGAGGAGGGCGAGCCAGGACGCGGCATACAGCGCGGCCATCAACCCGTACGTGCCGCTCGGCTCGAACCGGGTCAGGAACAGCCCGGCCAGCACCGGCCCGATGATGCCGGCCACCTGGCCCACGCTGCCCAGCCAGGCCGACGCGTTTACGTACGCCCCGGCCGGCACGATCCGGGTTTCGAAAGCGCTGGACGCCGGATCCCCGAAGCCCCGGGCGAACCCCATCAGCACGACCAGCAGGAAAAGGCCAGCGACCGGGGTCGCCGGGCCTGCCAGCGACAGCGTGGCGAACGCCAGACCGCTGAGCACCAGCAGGGCCCTCGTCACCAACAGGATGCGGCGGCGGTCCAGCCGGTCGGCGTAGTGTCCGCCCAGCAGCGCCAGACTCAGGGTGGGCAGCGCCGTGGCGACGCCCAGCAGGCCGAGGACGAGGGGACTCTGCGTGAGCGCGTACACCTGGTACCCGATCACGACCGAGAAGGCCGTGCCCGCGAACGAGGCACTGGCCGACGCCACGAGGAGCCGCCGGAAATCCGCGAATCGGAGCGCCGCGAAGGCGTCAGCTGGCACAGGAGGGGTCGTCATGCCGGGAAACCGAGTCAGTGTAGCCGACGCGGGCGCCTCCGGCCCGGTGGGAACGGCGCATTCTAAAGGCCGTCGTCGGTCAGGGCGGCGTGCCGCCCACGAGCTGCTTCAGGATGGCCTCCAGTCGCCGCTGCCGGAGCTCGGGGGTCCGGGCGGTCTGGAGTCGGTGGTAGATCAAGTACTGCTGGGCCCGGCTGAGTGTCTCTAGCGTCCGCTGCGCTCCCGGCTCCCGCTGCACAGCGTCCAGCAGGTCACCCGGGAGCGTCATGGCCGCGCCGCCCGCGTACGCCCGGTCCCAGCGGCCGTCCTCCCGGGCGGCCTGAACCTGCGCCAGACCGGGCGGCTGCATCCTGCCTTCCTCGATCAGGCGCCCGGCGATGGCGCAGTTGCGGGCGGACCACAGCGAGCGTGGCCGGCGGGGCGTGAGGCGTTGCAGGAACGACACCTCATCCAGCGCCCGGCGTTGCCCGTCGATCCAGCCCCAGGAAAGAGCCGTGACCACGAGGTCGTCCCACGTCACGGACGGCGTCCCAGAGGCCTTCTTGAACACCCGGACCCAGAGTTCCGGCTGATCGGCGTGATGCTGCTCCAACCAGCGCCACAGGTGATCCGGCGTCTCGAAGACCAGGGCCTCAGACATCACGCCTTCCCCATTGCTCACACGGGTTCACTCACCGCACCCTGGGAGTGCGCGAGGGGTGCATCCGGACGCCGCGTGACCACATGATCGGTCCCAGGATACCGTTCCCGGTCGGGCTTCCGGCGGTCCTGCCAAATGATCCGGGTACCAGATGCTTCAGGCTGATGCGGGCCAGCGGCGGTCGCGGGTGAACACGCTCGCCGCCTGACCCGGCACGGAACCGCTTCGCGGGATCAGGGACTGCCCTGCTGCAGCTTCACCAGTTTGGGAATGGTGAACCCGAAGGTCGCCCCACCGCCCAGGCTGCCATGTGCCCAGACGCGCCCGCCGTGCCGGGTCACGATGCGCTTCACGGTCGCCAGCCCGATGCCTGCGCCCGCGAACTCCTTCTGGGTGTGCAGGCGCTGGAATGCGCTGAACAGCTTCCCCGCGTACTGCGGATCGAAGCCCACGCCGGTGTCCCTTACGAACAGGGCCCATTCCTGCGGCCGCTCCTCCGCCCAGACATGCACCTGTACCTCACCTCCAGCGTCGCTGTACTTCACGGCGTTCTCCAGCAGATGCGACACCACCTGCTGGAGCGTGGCCGCGTCGCCCTGAAGGGTCGGCATGGCCCCAACGATCCAGTTCACGGACCGGTCCGGGAAGAGCAGGGTCACGTCTTTCTGCGCCTGATCGATCAGGCGCTGCACCGGGACCGCCTGAAGGTTCAGGACGGCCCGGCCCGCCCTGGAAAGGGTCAGCATGCCGTCCAGCAGGGTGTTCATCCGTTCCGCCGCTTCTGCCACCACGGTCAGGTGGCGCCCGGCCTTGTCCGGATTCCCCTGGCCCAGTTCCCGGCGCGCCAGGGTGGCAAATCCCTCCACGTGCCGCACCGGTGAGCGCAGGTCGTGCGAGACGCTGTACGTGAAGGCTTCCAGTTCCTGATTGGCTTCCTGAAGCTCCGCGTTTGACTGGGCCAGCTGGGCAGTTCTCTCGATGCGCTCGATTGCCACCCCGAGGTGCTGCACGGCCGTGACCAGGATCGCCTGATCGGCCGCGGTCCACCGCCGCGACTCGAACAGCGGCACGTTGAACAGCCCCCGCATGCGGCCCCCGACCATCAGGGGCAGCGTGGCGTGCGCCGCCACACCCCGGGCCACGTCCGGGTCCACATCAGTGCCCTGGTCGTAGACATCCACGAAGGCCGCCTGACCCGACAGCGCCACCTGATCGAAGCTGGCCGTCTGCCCCAGGGGGAAGCCGGCATTCATGTGGGTCTGCAACGCCTCGGATGAGGCCGGGCCGGTCTGGGCGCGCAGCCGCCACCGTCCCCCCTGCGGCTCGTAGTACGCCGCGAAGCCCGGCGGCAGCAGGCCGAGCACCAGCCCCTGGGTGCGCCGGATCAGGGCCGGGATGTCCGGTAGGTCGGTCAGGTTGTCCGTCAGCTGCATCAGGGTTTCCAGCTCCTGTGCGCGGCGGTTCAGGTCGTCACGCTGGCGCTCGAGCTGATGTGCCTGATGTGCCCGTTCCATGGCCAGAGCCAGCCCCCGCACGACCGCCCGCACAATGGCCTGATCCCGGGCCGGCCAGTGCGTCGTGACCTGCTTGCCCACGGCGAACAGTGCATGCATCTCCCCACCGATGAGGATGGGGATGAATCCGGCCGCGCCGTACACCGTGGCGCTGGACAGGGAGTTGTCCGCAGCGTTCCAGCCGTCCACGAACACCGGCTGCCCGGACCGTACGGCCTCGGCGAAGTCCGGTGCATTTAGCGGCACCCCCGCCTGCATCTGCTCTACGACGTCTGGAGTGACGTCCGCTGACCACACCACGCCTTTCCACGTGGTCGCAGTCGGGTCCAGTTCGTAGTACGCCACGCTCACGTCACCGAGTTGGGCCTGCACGACCTGCACCGCCTGCCGGGCCAGGCGGTGCAGGTCCGTCTCGACGCCGACCGCCTCCGTGAAATTGACGAAGGCGTCCAGTGCGGCGGTCCGTTCTTCCAACTCCTGAGCCTGCCTCACGCGTTGAAGCGCCAGGCCCAGGCCCTGCCCGACCGACGCGACGATGGCCTGCTCCTGCTCCGTCCAGGTGGGCCGCGGCACGCCTGTGGTCAGGAACGCGAAGGGCCGCCCGGCCAGCAGGTACGGCGTGACGCTCAGGACGCTCCCGTGGCCGGCAAGCAGGCCGCAGTCCACCTCCGCAGTCGTGACGGTGATCTGTCCTGACCGGAAGGCATCGGCAACCACGGGAATCGTGAGGGGCACGCCGGGCTCACAGGCGGCGACCACCTCGGATGGTGTGTTGGCCGAGAACGCCAGGGGGGCGGCCGTGTTCCCCTGCACGAGGTAGAAACCGCTGACGGCGCCGTGCACGGCATTGTGAACGATGCGCGTCGCGGCGGTCCCCAGCACGCCGAGATCCGTCGAGTTGGCGGCCGTGGTGGTGAACTCCACGAACGCCTCAAGCGCCCGCATCTGCTGTTCAACGCGCTGCTCCAGGGCGCCCGCATGCCGGAGCAGTTCGGCCTGGGCCGCCTGCTGGGCAGCTTCGGCGGCTTTTCGGGCGGTGATGTCACTGGATATGGCCAGCAGGTGCGTCAGCTGCCCGGCGTCATCCCGCAGTGGGGAGACCGAGACCTTCCACCACTTAGGCGTCCCGGCGAACGTCCGCGCGAACGCCTCGAACGAGGTCGTCTCACCCGCACGGGCGGCGTCCAGGGCCGCCTCGACCCGTACGCGGTCCCCGGCTTCCCAGACGGAAGTCCAGAGGACGTTCTGGCACTGCTGGACATCGGTGACCTCCATCACCTGCTGCCCGCCGCGGTTCATGGTGAGGAGGCGCGCATCCAGGTCGAGGACCTTGATGCAGTCAGCGCTGGCGTCAATGACGGCCTGAAGCTGCTGCGGGGTCAGGCGCAGGTCTGGGGCGGAGGTCATGCAGAGTGCCAGTCGGAGCGGAGCATCCGGCACAGCATAGGGGAGAGGGCAGGCCCGAAGCCGCGGTCAAGTTGACCCTTCCTTATGGGGCGCACAACCTGAAAGCCAGGGGCGCGACCCGATCGGCTCACCGCTGGAGGGGCCGTGTTTCTTCCTCAGCCGAGCCAGCGCGACAGGTGATACCGCCAGCGCTCCTGCCCGGGTGCGTGGTCATGATCCAGCACCCACAGCAAGCGGACAACGTGGTGCCAGGTGTGCAGGAAGCGGACTTCCTCCCGGGTGACGTGCAGGTCCAGATGAGTCAGGCGGCGCCAGCAGGGGCGAGAGCCGCGCTACGGTGTCGAGGCAGCGGCTGAATGGGGGTTTTGGCGTGCAGGGCGGTGTGGCCACTGCGGTACGCACGGGCAGAGCCGCCTTCACCGCAGGGCTCAGGGGCGCCGGCCGGCAGGTCGGCTTGGAGCGCATCGGGAGGAGACACGCCTGTCATGAAACACCTCAGCAGGTGGGCGTGGCGGTCACTGTCACTGGACTACCCACAGGCGCGGCGAGCGGCCGGGGCTAAGCGGAGCTTGCCTGGAGCTGGGGCAGCGGAGTCACCGGAAAGACTCCAATCCGGGGAATGGCGTTCCCTTTGGCGGAGTGGCTCACCCCCATCGACGTCACCCGATTCCGACAGCGGAAGTGTGGCTGCTGCGTTTCCCAAGGGCGTTCCGCCGTGCTCACGCCGGGGAGCAAGGATAAGGTGCACGCGTCCCTCTTCGCGGGGACTGGCCACCCGCTGGGGGAGGGGGTGACATTCCATACACTTCGCTGCACACTGGGCGGCGCCCATGATCGAGCCTGCTCCGACCCCACCTGACCTTGCCGCCCTGCTCGCGGAACTCCAGGCCCTGACCGCAGAGGCCACGGGGGCGGACCCGGTCGCGCGGACGCGGGCGTTGCTGACCATTCCTCACGTGTGCGCGGAAGTGCTGCACGCCACGCACGGCCGCGACTTCCGCGCCTTCGTGGTCACTGAGGACGACATCCCTGCGTTCTCACGTCTGTTCCACGCGTTGTATCCAGTCACGCCCCTCCCGGCCGGACCGGTGGACCGGGCAGAGCCTTAGAAAAAGGCGGGCTGTTGGTGGACCCTACGCGCAATGCACCGGGACTGCCAGCGTGAGCGGCCATCACACAGAGTTGGGGTGGATGTCGCTCGCTTTACCGTATCGTGGTCCTTGGTAGAGGCCCAGGGATCCAGCACGCACTTGATGCAGTGCTCTTGCTTGTGAAGATCTCGTCCGCGTACGGCGCTTCATCCAGGCTGAGGCGGTGCGTGATGATCACCGTGGGGCCGATCGCACTGCGTTCTATATGGCGGGTCAGGACGTGCAGGAAGCGGTGCACGTGAGTCTGCCTGGTGCAGAGTGTCAGGCCGCTACTCATGAACCATCAGGCGAAAGACTTCCAGAGCTTGTCTGAAAATGGACTTTTGTGAACGCACGTATTTCGTGCAACGCGTATGAAAGGTCCTCTATTTCGTGACCTTCTTGGTTGATCACCGCTCCTGATGTGCCCATAGCTGAGGCCAGGTCACACCAGGGCAGGCTCGTTCAGGGTCCAGTAGCGGATGAAGGACTCCACCTGTTCCAGGAAGGCGCTGAAGGAAGCAGCCTTGACCACGTAGGAACTCGCGTGCAGGGTGTACGCCTGCTGGATGTCCTCGGACGCCCCGGAGGTGGTCAGCATCACCACGGGGATCAGGCACAGCCTCGGGTCAGCCTTGAGCGCTCGGAGAACCTCGAAGCCGTTCATGCCGGGCATGTTGATGTCCAGGAGAATCACGTCCGGCAGGAGACCGGCGGTCTGCAGATGGGTGAGGACGGCCTGACCGCTGGCGAACAGCTCGACCTCGCAGTCCGGGCAGGCCTCATCGAGGGCCTCGGTGGCGAGGTCCCGGTCCATGGGGTTGTCATCTACCAGGGCGAGTCGGAGCTTCATCGGCCAAAAGGTTAACCGAATCTTCATTTGGAACAGTCATGGAACGCCCAGTGCGCCTCCAGGGCGCAGTGTCGATGGCTCATGTCCCGAGAGCGCGGGCCGTCCGGGTGCCCTGCGCCACCACAGGTTGCCCGGCTGCCTGGGCCCTTCGGTCGATGTGCCGGGGCGGCGCGCCATCATCAGGCGGCGAAACGCCCCACGGGCAAGGTGGGGCGGACCCGGCCGGCTTCACTCGGGCGGCCTGAATTGTGGGGTGCCTCCAGTGTGGACCCAGGGCTGGGCAGAGCGCGGCCCCTGTCCAGCTGACCCGCGAGTCACCGCCTTCCGTGTGGAGCCCACGGGCCACCAGGTTCAGGTCACACCTTCGCCGGCCCAGTCGGTGGCACCTTGCCCAGGCGTCCGGATCACCGCTCAAAGAAAGCGGGGGGCTCGACTCCCAGCAGGCGCAGGTAGATGAACCCCTGCGCCCGGTGGTGGATCTCGTTGTCCACCAGGTACGGCACCGCCCGCAGATGGGGCAGAGGGGGCACCACGCCCCTCAGCGCCTCGCGGGTCAGGTGCGCCCAGCGCGCCTCGATGAACGCGTCCGCCTCATCCCAGGCCTGAAGCAGGGACGCTTTGTCCTGAACGCCACTCATGTCGGCCAGTTGAAAGTTCCAGTCCCCGGTTTCGATCCCCTGCAGACTGGGCGGGATCATGCGAATGACCTCCAGCATCATCTCCCCGAAGGGCCGCAGGGGCGGGGCAGGGATGAACGAGAACAGATGCTCGTCCGGGAAGCGTTCGATGGTGCGGCGCGTCACCGCCCGGTGGCCCCGCCAGTGGTCGAGCGTTTCCTGCGCCGTAAAGATTCCCGCCCCCGCGTCCGCTTCTGTCATGTGGCTCTCCTTGAAACCCAGGGTACCGGGGATTGCCGTCAGTTCCTGACGTCTTTCAAGGGTGGGCGCCAGCGGGGAGACGTTCTGGCTTCAGTACGGTCACCGGCCCAGCATCCGGTGATCGACGACCCGGTAGCCGTGACGCTCGTAGAGCCTGACGGCCGCCGTGTTCTGCGCCGTGACGAACACCTCGCGCCCGCGTACGCCCTGGGCCGTCATCCAGTCGCCGGCCGCCGTCATCAGCGCTGTGGACACCCCCTGTCCCCGCGCGGTCTCGTCCACGTAGATCCAGGACAGGACGCCCACCTCGAAGCCCATGTAGCGGTCCCGGCGCTTCTCAGCAAACACGATGCCCTGAGCGCGGTGCTCGCCCGCCACCCGGACCCGCTGCCGGTCCGGGTCGACCCCGATCAGCTCCTGCCAGTCGCGGCCCACCAGCTCGGCCAGGTCCGACGCCGGAGGGGACCCGTACGCCGCCTGCCACCAGCTCAGATGCTCGGCCAGGTAGGTCCGGAGCCATGCCTGCACGACCGGAGCGTCCGCTTCGCGCAGGCCGCGCACTGGCAACAGGGTCATGAACCCCACCATAGCCCGCTCTGAACCCACCGGGCTAACTGATGCCCTCGGCGGCCTGACGCCGGCCCAGGAACTTCAGGTACTGCCCCGGAGCCATGTGGGCCAGCGCCCTGAATTCACGGTTCAGGTGTGCCTGGTCCGTGAAATTCAGGTCATGGGCCAGCGCCGTCAGGGTCCCCCCAGGCTGGCGTCCGAGCCGGTCCTGCACTTCCCCGAACCGGATGAGGCGGGCCAGGGTCTTCGGGGTGACGCCCACCTCACGCACGAATTCGCGCTCCAGCTGCCGGACGCTCACGTTCAGGGCCTGAGCCAGCCGGGTCACCTTCGCTTCCCCAGGCGTGGTGTACAGCACCCTCGCGGCCTGGACACCCCGTCCCGGTTCCTGGTCCGTGACTCGCAGCCGCCGCAGCAACCAGTCCTCAAGGACCTCCCGCGCCTCACCCACGTTCCCGGCCCGCAGCAGGGCCGTGATCGCCACGGCTTCCGGCCGGCCACTCAGGTCCAGGGGCGCGTCCGCCTGCCAGCCGAACAGCTGCTTCGCGCCCCACGGAAACAGCTCCGCCCCCAGCACCCGGCCGGCTCCCCTCACCAGGCCGTCCCGCGGGCGGACTGTCAGGCCGGCCAGCAAGGCCGCCGGGCGGGGCGTCCAGACCTCCCGCCCATCCCGCTCCCAGTTGGGCGCCGAAGCGAACGTCAGCCGCGCCAGGCGTTCCGGCAGCAGGCGGTGTTCGTACGCCGTGCCGGGGGCGTCGTGGTCCATCACCCACAGCCGCCCCACCAGGGGCTGCAGCGGCGGCGCGGGCGTGAACTCGCGGTAGGCCATGCGGTCAGGATAGGCCGGGACCCGGGGCCACCCGGGACGCTGCCGGAGTGGTCCGGCCGGCCAGGAGCATGAGCGCCAGCACGGCCAGGCCCGCCCCGGCGCTGAACGTTCCTGCGCCGCCGAACCGCGCGTACAGGCCTCCACCGGCCAGCGGGCCCACCACCTGCGTGAGTTCACCGAGGGCCTGCGCTCCGCCCTGCACGCGGCCCTGTTCCCCTGCGGGAATGGCCAGGGAGAGCAGCGTGTTGAAGGCTGCGGTGAACGTCCCCTCGCCCAGGGAGAAGACCACGACCGCGCCGTACAGCAGCCCGGCGGACGGCCACGCGGACAGACCCGCGAGCAGCAGCAGGCCGGCCGCGCCCATCACCAGGCCGCTCAGCGCCACGCGGCGTTCCCCGAAGCGGGTCAGCAGGCGAGGGAGGACCAGGCCCTGGCCCACGATGTCGCAGGTGCCCGCCACCATGAACAGCGTGCCGACCTGCGCGACCGACCAGTGCAGCGACCCCTGCGCCAGGATCGGCAGCGCGATCTGCAGCAGGGGCAGGGGCAGGGTGAACAGCATGCTGACCGTCACCAGGCGGCGCACCGGGGGATGCGCGAGCGCCGCCCGCAGATGAGCGAAGGGATTGAGGTGCCCGGCGCTGAATTCCAGGTGCCGCTCCCGGGGAGGGAGACTCTCCGGCAGGGCGAACGCACCCCACAAGGCATTGAGCAGGGCAATGGCCGCCGCCGCAAACATGGGCACACCCAGCCCGAAATGAGCCAGGGCCCCGCCGATCGCAGGCCCGAGAATCATCCCGGCGCCGACCGTCGCGCCGATCCTCGCGAAGACCGCGCCGCGGTCCGCCTCGTCGGTGGTGTCGGCGACGTACGCCATCAGGGCGCCCATGCCGCCGGACGTGACTCCCTCGAGGAAACGGCCGAGAAACAGCAGGCCGAGGCTGCCGCCGAGACCGAACAGCAGGTTGCCGGCGGCGGTTCCCACGAGGCTGAGCAGAAGCACCGGACGGCGGCCGTACGCGTCACTGACCGCCCCGAGGACCGGGCCGGAGAAGAAGGCCAGGAAGGCATACAGGGCCGCGAGCAGGCCGACGACTGTGGCCTGCTCGCGGCCGGAGACGTACTGCCCGACGAGGGCCGGAAGCAGCGGGAACACGATCGACATGCCCACCGCGAACAGGAAGGCCGTGACCAGCAGAAAAGGAAGAGAAGCGCGGTTCATGCGTGCCAGGGTAGGGAGGGGGCTGCCGGAAGCACTTGTAAAAACGCGACGACTGGAGGGGCCCGGCCTCAGGAGCGTCCTGCGCCGCTTGAGGGGCGGCCTGAGCGCGCCGCCCAGGTCGCCTGCACGCCCCCTGGACCCGTCGGACCCTGCTCCCGACAGGCGGCCCGCCCACTTTGAGGGGAAGCAGGGTCAGGCCACGTCCATCGCCGGTCCCGGGGGCTGCGTTGCCGAGAAAGAGGACGTCGCGCCGGTCAGACTGCTGCCGCCCATGCACCGGCAAGGACGGTGGGTTAGTCCACGATGAACAACAGGGCTCCGCACGGCGTCGAGGACCGGTGCGCCTCGGCCTCGTCACCCACCTGGTAGCTCATCCCCGGCGTCAGGGTGAACACGCGCCCGTCATCCAGTTCCGTGTCCAGCTGGCCGCGCAGCACCAGCAGGATGTGGCCCTTCCGGCACCAGTGGTCCGCCAGGTACCCCGCGGTGTACTCCACCTGACGCACCCGGACCGCCCCGAAATGCCGGGTGCGCCAGCGCGCCACGCCTCGTTCACCGGCGTGCACCGTCTCCTCGACCAGGGACCAGTCGGTCGTGCCGAACGGGATGTCATGCATCTGCATCTCCCGAGCGTACCCCGGTGGTGCGTGCGGCGGGCGGACGCCCTGACCGGGGGTGCCGGGCCGTCAGGGTGCGCTCAGGACGCGGGCCCGGTAGGCCTGCGGGGTGATGCCTGTCACCGCCCGGAACTTCCGCGCGAAGGCGCTGTGATCGGTGTACCCGCACGAATGGGCAATGTCGGAGATGGACCGGCCGGGGTCCCGGAGGAGCGCCACGGCGGCGTCGAGCCGCACCTTGATCAGGAACTGCTGGGGGGTGACGTGGCAGACCCGCCTCATCAGCCGCTCGAAACCGTCCTGGGATAACCCGGCGCGGGCGGCGAGGGACGGGACGCGCAGGGGCTCCCCGTAGTGCGCGTGCATGTACGCGAGCGCTTCGGCCACCCGGGTGAACTCCTCGTGCCGTTCCACGGAGGCGGGCACGTCCCTGGAGACGCCCACGAGTCCCACCACGTCGTTCTCCGCGTTGCGCAGGGGAATCTTGTGGGTCAGGCACCAGATCGCCTCGCCCCGCGGGCCGAAGTACATCTCGAGCACGTCCCGCAGTTCCCGGCCTTCGCGCAGGGTGCGCACGTCCTGCTCGTTGGAGCGCACCCCCGGCTCGCCGGTGAAGACTTCCGCGGCGGTGCGGCCCAGCACGTCGCGCTTGTGCCGCGCCCCGCTGCGGCGCCGCACGGTGTCGTTCACGCTGACGTACCGGCCCCCGAGGTCCTTGACGTAGAACATCAGGTCGGGCGCCCCGTCGAGCAGGGTCTCCAGCGGCCAGCTGCCGTCCGGTGCGGGCCGCAGCCACTCCCTGAGGTCTTGCATGACCCACTCTGCCACACCTGCACTGGCCGCAGAGGTGTGCTGAATTCCGCAGAAGCCCAGGCCGTTCTGATCAAGACGCCCCGCCGGGCGCCGCCTACCATGACCCCATGTTGCGGGCCTCTTCCTTTCCTCCACCGGCGGCCGCTGACCGGGGCGGCATCGGTCTGGCGCTGCTGTCGGCGGCGGCGTCCGGAACGCTGGGCCTGTGGGGGAAGCTGGCCCTGACCCTTCAGCTGTCCACGCCGGCCCTGCTCAGCTGGCGGTTCGGCCTGACCTCGGTGCTGCTGTTCGCCCTGGGCTTCGGGCGCCTGTCCCTTCGGCTGCGCGCCGAACTGCTGGTCCTCAGCGCGCTGTACGCCGCGTCGACCGTGCTGTTCTTCCTGGCCCTGACGCGCATCTCTGCCGGAACGGCCGCCCTGCTCGTGTACGTCGCGCCCGCCTTCGTGATTCTGTACGGCGCACTGGCCGGCGTTCGTCCGACCCGCGGGCAGGGCGGGGCGCTGCTGTGCACCCTGGCGGGGCTCGGGGTGGTCGTGGGGCTCCCCGGCGCCGGTGACGGGGACAGCGCCGGCCTGCTGCTGGGCGGAGCGAGCGGGGCCCTGTACGGCGGGTACCTGTACGCCAGTGGCCGCCTGGCCCGCACCGCCTCGCCCCTGACCGTGACGGCGCACGTCTCGCTGGTGTGTGCGGCCACCTTCGTGGTTCTGGGCGGCGTGACCGCCCAGCTGGCCGTCCCGCACCACCCCGCGCAGTGGGGGGTCATCCTGGCCATGCTGCTGATCCCGACCCTGGTCGCCCTGCCGGCCCTCTCGGAAGCGGTGCGGCGCATCGGTCCGGCTCGGGTCAGTCTGCTCACCACCACCGACCCCCTGTGGGCGGCGCTGTTCGCCCTGCTGTTTCTCGGGGAGGACGTGCACCTCACCCAGGTGGTGGGCGGCGCCCTCATTCTCGCGGGGGCCGCGTTCGCCCAGCGGTCCCCGGCCACCACTGCGCCTGAGTCTTCAGGCCAGCCTTGAGCATCAAGCTTTCTCTTCGGGTGCGGGCCGACCCGCTGCCCAGCACCCGGGAGTGCGGCGGCTTCCCCAAGCCCGCCCTTCATCGCATGGAGGACCCCCTGCCCGTCACAATCGAACTGTGACCGGCCTGCCTGACCGCGGAAGGGACCGCGGGGTCAGGCCCGCATGAGACCCAAGGAGACTTTATGACGAACAGTGCATCCCGCCGCTTCGAAGGCCGCGTCGTTCTCGTGACCGGTGCCGGGGGCGGCATCGGAAGGGCCGTGGCGGAACGCTTCGCCCTTGAAGGGGCCCAGGTGGCCGTCAACGACGTGAAAGAAGGCGCGGTGCAGGTGGTGGTGGACGGCATCACCGCGGCGGGCGGCCGGGCCCTGGCGGTGCCGGCGGACGTCTCGGACGCCGCGCAGGTGAAAGCCATGTTCGAGCAGGTCGAGGCGACCTTCGGGTACGTGGACGTGCTGTACAACAATGCCGGACTGATCGACACCGCCCGGCACTTCCTGGAGGCGGACGAGGCGTGGTGGGACCGGATCATCCAGGTGAACCTGAAAAGCGTGTTCCTGTGCTCCCACCGCGCGGCGCGGGTGATGGCGCGGCGGCGCCGGGGCGTCATCATCAGCACGTCGTCCGGCGGCGCCACCCGCGCTCACCGGGGCAACGTCGCGTACGACGCGACCAAGGGCGGGATTGAGGCCATGACCCGCGCCATGGCGCTGGACCTCGCCCCCTACGGCATTCGCGTGAACGGTGTGGTGCCGGGCTTCATCAACACGTACGGCCTGACGGACGACGAGCTGCGCGTGCGCGAGCGCACCGTCCCCCTGGGCCGGTACGGCGTGGCCGAGGACATGACCGGGGCGGCACTTTACCTGGCGTCGGACGACGCGGCGTACGTCACCGGGCAGTTCATCTCGGTGGACGGGGGCGTGCTGGTGCAGCAGCGCTCGGCGAACGTGGATACCTTCCCCGTCGAGGGGTTCCCTGCCGTGGACGCGGACCTCGAATGACCGCCCCGGCAGCCGCGGACGTGGCCGTCATCGGGGCCGGCGTCATCGGCGCCGCCTGCGCGTGGCGCCTCGCCGAACGGGGCCTGAAGGTGCTGGTGGTAGAGCAGGGCCGGCCGGCCGGCGGGTCCACCGGCAAAAGCGCCGCCGGCGTGCGGGCACAGTTCACCACCCCGACCAACATCCTGCTGTCCAGGCACAGCATCGAGGAGTACGCCAGCATGCCCGAGTCGGGCTACCACCCGGGCGGGTACCTGCTGCTGGTCCCGGACACCCAGTGGACCGCCCACCAGGAGGCCGTGAGGCTGCAGCGCCAGCTGGGCGTGCCCACGGAGCAGCTCACACCCGCACAGGCCCAGGCTCACGTGACTTTCGACCCGGGCGGTGTGGGCGGCTGCACGTACTGCGGGACCGACGGGTACGTGGACGCCCACGGACTGACGATGGCGTACGTCGCCCGGGCCAGGCAGGCCGGCGCGCGCTTTCAGCTGGACACCGCGGTGACCGGCCTCCGGCGCGCTGCGGGCGTCTGGCAGCTCCGCACCACGGCGGGGGCGGTGGAGGCGCCGCTGCTCGTCAATGCGGGGGGCGCCTGGGCCGGCGAAGTGGGCGCGCTGGCCGGCCTGACCATTCCCGTCCGGCCGGCGCGGCGGATGGTGTTCACGACCGGGCCCCTCCCACTTCCCCGCCCCCTGCCAATGATCTTCGACCTGGGCGGCGGCGTGTGGCTGCGCTCCGAGGGCGAGCGCCTCATCCTGGGCCGCGCCGACCCGGCCGACGTGGGGTGGAGGGATGGCATGGACTGGACGTGGCTGGAACCGACCCTTGAAGCCGCCATGGCGCGCTTTCCGTGGCTGGCCGAGGCCACCCTGGACCGCCGGGCCAGCTGGTGGGGGTACTACGAGGTGACCCCGGACCATCAGGCCATCGTGGGCCGCCTCCCGGGAGCCGACGGGTGGCTGAACGCCTGCGGGTTCTCCGGACATGGCGTGATGCAGGCCGCCGCGGTCGCCCGCGTGATCGCACAGGAGGTGATGGGCGAACCCCCGTTCATCGACGTGACCCCGTTGAACTACGACCGCTTTGCCCGTGTGCCCGCGGCCACCGCCGACATTCAGGTGTGAGCTGCCTCTGGGAGCATTCCAGCCCGAACGTGGTGCTGGGCCGCGTCCCGCTGAACGGCAGGAGGACTCCCTGAGGGGAGGTGGGCCCCGGCGTCCAGACCTGTGACCGCGCCGCCGCGTTACCATGGGGGCTTGATGTCCGACCGCCCACCGTGCTGCCTGCCGCCAGCTGAGCACATCCGTCAATTGCAGCACGTCTACGGCGACCTCAGCCCAGCCTTTGTCGCCGAGGAACTGCTATGCACCCTGGACGTGGCCGCGGAGCACCTGTACGGTGGCCGCGCCGCGCAGCACAGCTGGGTCCGCCTTACCGACCTGGCCAGCGTGGCCGAAGTGCCTCTCGCCAGCCTGAAACGCTGGATGCGCCGTCATCACGTCCCCTTGATTCAGAACGGGCGCCGGGGCCGGACCACGCCCCTGCTCGTCCACCTCGACGATGCCCGCCGGTACCTTGCCCTGCACCGGCCTCGGTCGCCCTGGCGAGACTTTCCCAACGTCGATTACCTCCCCCGGACCGCCCTGGACGACCTGCCCGCCATACAGGAGGGGCTGACCTCGCGCGCGCCGGCCGTGGACGTGGACTGGCACCTGGCCCGGCGCGCGGCCTGGCCCATGACCGCGGAGCGCCTGGCCGACGCGGTCTTCGGCAGCCGTTCCGCGGACGCCCAGCGGCAGGCACGGAAGATGCTGCGGGTGTGGGAACGGCAGGGGCGCGTGGTGTGTTACGCCCGCGGGCTGTACGACCTGATCCGTCCGGCGCTCGTCCTGGATCCGGCCGCGTACCACGGCCGGCCGTTGCGGCTGGCCGAAACGCAGCTGCTCCGCACGAACCATCCCGAACTCGCCCACTGGTCCTCGGCCGCATTGGGCGCGGCGTGGCGGGCCTACAGCACCCTCTACGGTGGGCAGCTCCTTCCCGTCCTGGACCGGGCAGAGCCGACCCTGCTGGAGTACCTGCTGGTCCGACAGGTGCGCCCGGACTGCGAGGACCTTCGCCTGGACGGTCAGTACGAGGAGTTGTGCCGGGAAGCGGCGCTGTATCGTCTGAGCCCGGCACCTGCGATTCAGGGAGACCAGGCGCCCGACACAGCTCCGAACCTGACCGACGAGGTGGCTGTCGTGCGGCCCCGCCCGACGGCGCCGGGCACCCCGAACGGCCGGGGCTCGCCAGCCTGACCGGCCGATACAGCGTGCCCCTCAGCTCTGACGTGGAAGACCGGGTCAGGCCTGTCCACCCAGGGGATCGGACGCATGAACAACACGTGGGCATCACGGGCCCTTGGCCCGGCTGCTCCCGTGTGACCCACAGGAGGTGAGGTTTGGCCTCGCAACGGCGCTCACCCTGTTCGCTGGGCTGCCCGCGATGGAATGCCGTTCCGCGTCTGCCTGGGTCAATGGCATGTCAGGCCGGCTGCAGGTCCTGGACGGTGGCGCCCAGGGTACGGGCCAGTTGCGCGGCGCGGTTCAGGCGGATGTGACCGTGTTCCGTGTTCACGACGGTGCTGGGGTAGATCTTGAGCAACTGGGCCTGAGCCAGGGCGTCGGCCCAGGCGTCGCTGCCCGGGCTCAGGGGGACATTGGCGCGCCCGTCGGTGAACAGCACCAGTTCGGCGTGCGCTTCCTGGCGCAGAACCTCGCCGGCGAGTTGTAGGGCGTGTGCCAGCGGGGTCCGCCCCCCGGTCGGGGCGGCGCGCACGGCGTCCTCGGCGGCCTGGCGGTCGGTCGTCCAGCCAAGCCGCAGGTCCGCTCCGCTGCCCCGGAAGGTGATCAGGGCCACCCGGTCGCGCCCGCCACTTTCCGCCAGCAGGGCCATGACTGCGCCCTTGAGCGCGCCCATGCGCCCCGCCACCCCGACGCTGCCACTGGCGTCCGCGACGAACAGCACCCGCCGTCCCGCCTGCTCCTGCCTGACGGGGGCCTGGAAGTCCTGCCGGGTCAGTGTGAAGTCGCCCTGCGCTCCCAGCCCGCGTTGCAGGGCGGTGCGCACGGTCGCGGGCAGGTCCAGACGCTCGGCAGCCGGATCCGGCTGCGTGCGGATCACCGGTCCGCGCGGCGCGCCAGCCGGTTGCCGGCCCGGGGCGGCCCGGTGCAGCACGATGGGCGCGGCCGGTGTGGCGGCGAAGAATTCGTCCGCGGCGGCCTCCGGCGGGTCTTGGGGGCGGTCAGGCGGGGCCGGTGCGGGCGGTTCCGGTGGGGGAGGCGGCGGGGGCGGCGCGGGGGGCGGCGGAACGGACGCGCGGTGGTTGAGCACCAGCGGGGCCACCGCGTCCACGTCGGCCCACGTGACCGTCTCGCGGCCGTGCATCGCGGCGTGAACGCGGGCGGCGCGGTGCAGCACCAGGTCGGCCCGCAGGCTGCTCACACCGGAGCGCACCACCAGTTCGGATACCTGTGTCAGCACCTCGTCACTGACCTGCACGCCCCGCCACCCCTCGGCGGCCTGCCGGAGGCAGGCGCGCAGCGCCTGTTCCTGCTCCGCCCAGCGGGCACAGAACCCTGCCGGGTCAGCCTCGAACGCCATGCGCCGGCGGATGATCTCCACGCGGTGCTCCGGCGACCGGGGGGCCAGCACGTCCACGCACAGCCCGAACCGGTCCAGAAACTGCGGCCGGAGCTGGCCCTCTTCCGGGTTCATGCTGCCCACCAGCGCGAAGCGGGCCGGCTGCTCGGCGCTGAGGCTGTCGCGCTGAACCCGCACCACGCCCATCGCTGCGGCGTCCAGCAGCACGTCCACGAGGTGGTCCGGCAACAGGTTGACCTCGTCGATGTACAGCAGGCCGCCGTGGGCCTGCGCCATCAGGCCTGGCTGGAGCCGGGCCTCGCCCCGCAGGGCCGCGTCCAGATCCAGGGTTCCCACCACCCGGTCCTCGGTGGCGCCCAAGGGCAGGTTCACGAAGGGGCCGCGGTCCGGGAACAGGGCCGCCAGTCCCCGCGCGGCCGTGCTCTTCGCGGCGCCCTTGTCGCCCCGGATCAGCACCCCACCCAGGTCCGGGCAGGCGGCCACCAGCGACAGTGCCAGCAGCAACTGGGGCTGGTGCGCCACGGCCGACAATGGGTACGCGGTCACGCCCGCACTCCCTGGTCGACCCGGAGGATGGTGATGTCGAACGTCCAGGCGTAGGTCCACTGACCGTCCTCTTCGGTCAGGAACGGCCCGAGCGCCGCCAGACTCTCGGATTCGCTCAGGGGAAGGCGCGCGAAGGCCAGCAGAGAGGCGATGTCCGTGAACGTCAGCCTGCGGCGCTCGGTCACGCGCCGGACGTCACAGGGCCAGGCCAGGGCGTCCAGGGCGTCCTGCAGCAGACTCGCCCGGCCGGGCTTGGGAGTGCCGGCCAGCGCGCGGCGGAGTTGCACATGGGGACTGCCGACGCCGTCGTCTTCCAGCAGGTAGAGTGCGCGGCGGCTCAGGCGCCGCAGGGTCAGCAGGGCCGCGCGCAGGTCCGGCTGGTAGGCCAGGGACCAGGCCGCGAGGACCGCGTCATGGGGGGCGACCACTCCCTCCGCCTCCTCGAGGGAGCCGCAGACGGCGCGCACGTGCGCGGGTGGGCCTTTGGCCTGGAGCTGCGCCAGCATGTCGGGCGAGTGGTCCAGCGCCGTGACCTGCGCCACGGCGTCCGCCAGGGGAAGCAGCAGGCGGCCCGTGCCTGCCCCCACCTCCAGCAGGCTGCGCAGCCCGCGCAGGTCCTCCCGCAGCCAGGCGGCCGTGTTCGGCAGCGGCGGCTGGGAGTGGTCGTACCCGGCCGCCTTGCCCTGCCAGAAAGCAAGGTCGCGTTCCGGCCGGTACCGCTCCGACCGGGCGGAGTACACCAGGTCCCGCCAGCGGATGAACGGATCAGCGGGCATGTTCCCCCCGTTCCTCCAGCAGCCCCTCGCTTTCGGCGAGGAGGTCGTGCAGGGCGGCCAGCGTCCCGCTGCCCGCCTTCCACATGCCCCGCTGCTCGGCTTCCAGCAGGCGGCTGGTGATCGCGTTCAGCGCCCAGGGGTTGCTCTGTTTCAGGAAGGCCTGGTTCTCGGGGTCCAGGGCGTAGGCCTGCGCCACGCCCTCGTACATGAAGTCATGCGCGAGCTGGGCGGTGGCGTCGAAACCGAACAGGTAGTCCACGGTGGCCGTCTGCTCCAGCCCGCCCTTGTACCCGTGCCGCCGGATGCCCTCGAGCCACTTGGGGTTCACCACCCGTGAGCGGTACACCCGCAGGGCTTCTTCCTTGAGGTCGCGCACGCGCGCCCGCTCGGGGTTGGCGCTGTCCCCGAAGTACCCTCTCGGCTGCGCGCCGCTGAGATGCCGGACCGAGGCGAGCATCCCCCCGAAAAACTGCAGGTAGTCGTCACTGTCGAAGATGTCGTGTTCTCGGTTGTCCTGGTTGTGCAGCACCAGCTGCGTCTGGGAGAGGCGGGCCCGGAAGTCCTCGCGGGCGTCGGCGCCCTGCTCGGCGGCCGTGTAGGCGTACCCGCCCCAGTTCACGAAGACGTTCGCGAAGTCCGCGTCCGTCTGCCAGTTGCCTTCCTGAATGAGTTCGAGGATGCCCGCGCCGTACGTGCCCGGCGCACTGCCGAACACCCGGCGGGTGGCGCGCGTCTCCGCCTCGTCGGGCGGCAGGTCACCCAGGCGGCCCTCCAGTTCGGCCAGGTAATGCTTGCGTGGGTAGTTCTGCTCCGGGTCCTCCTCGGCATGCATGACCAGTTGGAAGGCGTCGTCCAGAAGGTGAATCAGGTGCGGGAAGGCGTCCCGGAAAAAGCCGCTGATGCGCACGGTCACGTCGATGCGTGGCCGCCCGAGTTCCGCCAGGGGAATGAGTTCCACGCCCTCCAGGCGCCGGCTCTGCGGGTGCCAGAGCGGCCGGGCGCCCAGCAGGGCCAGAATCTCGGCCACGTCGTCCCCCTGGGTGCGCATGTTGCTGGTGCCCCAGACGCTGATGGCGACGTGCTCCGGGTACGTTCCGCCGCTGTCCTGCCGGTGGCGGTCCAGCACCTCCCGCGCCAGGTTCTGCCCCACCGCCCAGGCCGCGTGTGAAGGCACGGCCCGGGGGTCGACGGCGTAGAAGTTGCGCCCGGTCGGCAGGATGTGCGCCTGTCCCCGGGACGGCGCGCCGCTCGGCCCGGCGGGCACGTACAGTCCGGCCAGGCCCGCGAGCAGGTGGGTGATCTCCTCGCCGGTGCGGTCCAGGTCGGGCCGCAGGTCCCGGCAGGCGTACTCCAGCGTCAGCGGCAGGGTGGCGTACCCGTCACGCACGCCGAGCGTCAGGGCCAGCACCTCGGGAATCGCCGCCGGGTCGAAGTCCCGCGCCTGCAGCGTCTGGTACAGGTGCAGCGCCAGCTCGTCCAGCAGTTCCAGGGCGTCCCCGTTCGTCTGGACCGCCCGGCCGGCCAGATTGTTCAGCGCCGGGTCGGCCGCGCGGCGCTGCCCGGGGTGACCGAGCAGGTCCGCGAGGGGCAGGCCCAGCACCTCGGACAGGCCGGCGTGCAGGCCGGGTACGCCCGGGTTCGCCAGGCGGGTGAGCGCCCGCAGCATCTCCGCCTGCTGCTCCCCCTGCGGCGCCTGCCCCAGGACGTGCAGTCCGTCGCGGATCTGCGCGGCGCCCAGTTCGCAGAGGTACCCGTCGATGTCCTCCAGCAGGTGCGCCACGTCCGAGCCGTTCATCTCCGTGATGGTGACGGGCACGCCGTCCTCCGTTTCGGTGTCGTCCCATTCGTGGACGTGGTCCCCATGATCCCGGCGCAGCATCGTGCCGAGGTCCACGCCCAGGTTGGCCTGCTGCACCAGGTCCCAGATCTGCCCCTGCAACAGCGGCAGCTTACCCGGGTCGAGCAGTTCCAGCTGGTAGTACTCGTCCACCAGCGCCGCGAGTTCGGCCAGGGGGCCGTACGTGTCCGCGCGGGTCAGCGGGGGCGGCAGGTGATCGATGATGGTGGCGTGCGCGCGGCGTTTGGCCTGCGTGCCCTCCCCGGGATCGTTGATCACGAACGGGTAGAACAGTGGCAGGTCGCCCAGGAAGCTGTCCGGGAAGCAGGAGGCGGACAGGCCCACGCCCTTGCCCGGCAGCCATTCCAGCGTGCCGTGTTTGCCCACGTGAACCATCGCGTCCGCGCCGAAGCCCCCGAGCACCACCGGTTCCCGCAGCCAGCGGTACAGGGCGTAGTAGTGGTGCGTCGGCGGCAGGTCAGGCGTGTGGTAGATCGCGTCGGCATCCATGCCGTACCCGCGCGGCGGTTGCAGGGCCACGAACACCTTCCCGAAAGTCAGGCCGGCCAAACACAGCTGACCGCCGTGCACGTACGCCTCGCCCGGGGCCTTCCCCCACTGCTCGGTCATCCGGCGCTGCTGCGAGGCCGGCAGCTCGGCAAACCAGCCGGCGTACAGCGGCCCGGGAATTCGCACCGCGGCCCGGGCCAGCTGCCCCGGCGTCATCACCGTCTGGTCGTAGTTGCTGCGCTCGATGAGCTCGTGCATCAGGTCGTCCGGGGACGAGGGCAGCTCCCCCACGTCGTAGCCCTCCGCGCTCAGGGCGTGCAGGATACGCAGGAGGGACGCGGCCGAGTCCAGGCCCACCGCGTTGCCCACCTGCGCGGCCTTGCCCGTGGAGTTCGTGAACACGAAGGCCAGCCGTTTGTCGCCGTTCGGCCGGTGTCGCAGCCGCGCGAGCCGCAGGGCCGTGCCGGCCAGCCGGGCGGTGCGTTCCGGGTCCGCCACCTGACGCCGCACCTCGCCCTCCTGCTCCTTGAAGGCGAACGGCACCGAGATGACCCGCCCGTCGAACTCCGGAATCGCGACGTTCATGGCGGTGTCCAGCGGATTCAGGCCGCGCGGACTGGTCTCCCACGGGCCCCGTCCGCCGCCGAGCGTCACGCCCTGAACCACCGGCACCCCCAGGCGGCCCAGCGCGCTGACACTCCCGCCGGGCAGCGTGACGCCCCCGGCATTCACCTCACCCATCGCGAAGGAGAGCGTGGTGACCAGCGCGGAAATGCGCGGCGCCCCGGACTCAGACCGGAGCAGCGCGAACGCTTTCGGGTCCCCCGCCGCGTCCACGTCCTTGAGAGAGGTGGTGAACACCGGCAGGGCGTCGGCCCCCGCGTCGTCCAAGGCCTCCACCAGCGCGTCGATGAAGGCCGTGTTGCCGCTGAGCGCGTGGGCCCGGTAGAACAGGACGCCCACGGCCGGCCGCTGCGGGTCGCGCTGGCGCTCCCAGTCGGCCATGGTGGCGTCCTCCGGGAGGCTGGGATGGTAGATGCCGTGCTCCGGGAGCGCCAGCGGCGGCGCCGCGCCGTACCCGGTCATCCGCAGGGTGTCCGAGAGTGACAGCAGCAGCTCCCGCGTGTTCTGCCAGCCGCTCGCGGCCAGATATGCCCGGGCCGTATCCAGCGTATGTGCCGGGGCAAGCGAGAGCCGGGCCAGTTCCGCGTCCGGTTCATTGGTGCCGCTGAGCAGCAGCAGGGTCTGCCCGGCCTTCTGGGCATGCGTGAGCAGCAGGTCGATCCCCGGAACATTCCGGACCGGTCCGTGCAGCCGGGCGATCACCACCTCGGCGCGCCCCACGTCACCCTGCAGCAGGGTGGTCATCTGCGCGTCGCTGCGGATATTGAGCAGCAGCGCTCCCGTGACCGGGCCAAAATCGTCCGGCAGGGTCTCCCGGGCGGTCCGCAGGTTCAGCAGGTCCGTGTCGGCGTGGCTGAGCAGCGCGACGCCACTCAGTTCGGCCGGCACCTCGGGTGCCGCCGCGGTCTCCCGGCCGGCCTCGGCCCCGCTGGCCACGTCCCAGGTGTAGTAGTTGAAGGTGTACTCCACCAGTTCCGGCGGGACCGGCAGGTGTCCATCGGCGGCAAGCATGGCGGAGATGTAATCGAAGATCGCCGCCACCAGCCACGGGTCGTTCACCGAGTGGAACCAGGTGTCGCGCCCGTCGAAGACCAGGTGCGCCACGTTGCTCAGCGCGCACGGCCCCAGGCAGCCGCTTTTGGTCAGGTGAACCTGGTTGCGCATCCTGCGGCGGGTCCACTCTTCCTTGTACGCGTCCACCGGCGCCGCGGCGTACCCACGGTCGGTGCGCCCGCAGCAGCAGCCGTGAAAGCAGTAGCTCAGGTGTCCGCGCTTGCGGACCACGTTGATGGTCCGGCCGTCGGCGCGGGTCACGCGCTGCCGCGTCGCTCCCGCGTTCACGCGGCCACCGCAGCGGCGCGCCCGGTCCGGCTCCACACGCGCAGCGCGACCAGCACAGCGAACACCGCGAACCCGAGGGGATTGGCGATCTCCCCGAGATCCACGCCGGCCAGGTCACACAGGGCGAAGGTCAGCGACAGGGCCACGACCATCCAGCCCATTGCCTGGGACGCGAGGCGCGCCCGCTGCGGGTCCGCCTGCTGGCCGCGCTGCAACTGCGCGGCCAGCAGTCCGTCCATGCCGTCGGTCAGGACCATGCCGAGCGTGAACACCAGGCCCAGCAGCAGCGGCGGTACCCGCTCACTCAGCGCCAGTGCCGACAGCTGTGAACTGGTTTCCATGCCCACGGCCAGCAGCAGGCCCATCAGCAGCGGACTGGAGGCGAGGACCGCCCGGCTGGCCGTCCGGGACGGGTGAGCGTGCGGCGCGGCTGGCCGCAGCAGCCGCCACAGGTTCAGGGCCGCGACGCCCAGGAAAAGGTACGGCGCCAGCCAGCCCAGCCCGAAATTCGCACCCAGGCGGTCCACCAGCAGGGCCAGCGCGGTCACCACCAGTCCATGTCCCAGGCCGAACAGCACCCCGTTCCACCGGCTTGGCCGGAGGCGGGAGAAGCCGTCGATGGCGGCCAGGTGATCGGCGTCCATGCCGTGGCGCAGACCCAGCGCGAACACCAGGGCGAGCGTGGCCGTCATGCCTTGTTCCTGACCGGCCGGGCGGAGCGACAGGCAGGGTTCCGGGGGGAAGGTGGTGGGGTGGACAGGGAAGGGCGCATGGGAACTCCAGCAGGCACAGGCAAACGGCAACGGGACGGGCATGCCAGAAACGCCCACTCCGGTGGGGGCCGGAGTGGGCGGGAATGCAGGTGTTCGTGCATTGACCGACTGACTCGCTGCTGGCCCTCTGATGGCGAGAGGTGCGAAGCCCTTAGGCGCCGCGTCCCTGAGAGGCATTCGGACTGATGGGCCAGGCCCCATTACCGCTGCGCAACAGTGCCGGAATCTCACCGGACTTCCCCTGATTCAGGTATGAGGACTCTACCACCTGACGTTTGGAGGGCGTCCAGGGGCACAGCCTCTGTCGGGGCAGGTTTCTGGTTCGTCCAGCCTCCATCTGAAGAGGTGAGTTCTTCTGTCCGTTGCTACGATAATGATAACTCATTCTCAATTCTTTGGTATGGTCCTCACCGTGAAGCTCGTACCCCTCCTCGCCTGCACCCTGATCACGGCGGCCACCGCTGCCACCTACCCGCTCACCATCAAACACTTCAGCGGCGAAACCACGCTCCGCAAACCACCTGCGCGCACCGTGGCCCTCGGCCCCCACGCGCTGGACCTGCTGCTGTCCCTCGGCGTTCAGCCCGTCGGTTACGGCGAGGCCGCACAACTGAGTGTGAACAACTACGGCAGCCCCATCCGGCAGATCCGGTACCTGGGCAGCCGAGTCAAGGGCACCCCCGTGAACGTCGGGGACCGCTTCAAACCCAACCTGGAAGTCGTCGCCAGCCTGAAGCCCGACCTGATCGTCGGGGAGAACTACGCCAGCGACTCGTACACGGCCCTGAACAAGATCGCCCCCACCGTCCTGTTGCACGGCATCCACAGCGGCGACTGGCAGAAGAACATCGTCACCCTCGCCCAGGCCCTGAACCGGGAAGGGCAGGCCAAAGCGGTCATCGCGCGCCACGCCCGCATCCTTGCCGGTGCCCGCACGGCCATCCCCGCACAACTGCGCGGCAAGAAGGCCCTGGTCGTCTGGAACGCCGGCGGAGCCAGCCGGGACCTCTACACCATCCTCGGGCCGAAGGACTGGACCGGCGGATTCTTCGAAACCCTGGGCTTCAAGCTCGAACTCCCTGCCCGGCGGGACACCACCCTGACCGACGGCTACGCCCAGATCAGCAGCGAAGCCCTCAGCTCCCTGAACCCGGATGCCGTCTTCGTGATCGCCAGCAGCAAAAACACCGTCGCACAGGCCGCCCGGGACTGGAAGGCCAACGCCCTGGCCCAGACCCTGCGGGCCAGCCGGCAGGGCCACGTGTACTTCCTGGACGTTCAGCTGTTCAGCCGGATTCGCGGGCCCATCGCCGAGGAGCTGATGGTGCAAGAACTCCTGCGCCAGCTGCGGTGACGAAGCTTCACCCCGCACTGCACCCGTAACGTCCGTTTCAGCCGCGACAAGATCACCGGCCGTGCAGGCCGCACGGCTCAGGCCGGGTAACCCCGCGTCAGCGCCACTCGAAGCCGTAGGTCTGGTACCCGTCTCCAGCGGCACAGGTCGCGTACGAGCGGTACGTGCCGCGGTTGTTACGCCAGACGCCATCCACGTGGCCAAACCGGTTCGCGACGCCGTTGTCGTAGCACTTCACGAAGAAGCGGTACTGCGAGAGTGGAGCGTCCCGGCTGCACCAGCCCGACTCATCGGGCACCACCTTGCACAGACCCGAGGCTGCCCTCCTGGCGGAGCGCGGCCTCGGTGCCCCCATCAGTGCTGGGGGGCCGGGGGCGCGGACTGTTGACCGCAAGGGGCAAGGAGCGTGCCGAGAACCAGGGAAACGCAAGGAGAAAGGCAAGGAGCGTTCAGGAGCGAGGCCGTCGCCGTCATGCACCTGAGCCCGGCCTTCCACCGAAAAACTCCAAAGAGGGCTGTGTGAACCGGTTGACATCGGACGGCCCTGGCAATCCTGCGCAGCCCCCTGAGGCGCTGTGACGTGGGGACTCGCCCGCTCGCCTGTCGCTACCGACCCTGCAGCATCAAGCCGATCAAGAGGGAGGCGTCGAGGCACAGGAGCAGGACGGACAGCCGCGTCACCCACTGCTCCGGGGTGACCCGCTTCTTCCGCCCTCTACGTCGCCGCTTCCTTCCCACAGGCCCGAAACCCTAACACAGCCGCTTCATGGGGAACCTGGCGCCGCTGTTCTCGTACCCGCTCATTGGCACGCACACCCGCCCTCCCATGGCGTGCACAGGGAGCAGCGACATGAACAGTCAACCGGCACCGTTCGGACGTTGGGGCGGCCTCGCCGCCACTGTGGCAGGCCTTCTTTTCATTCTGGTTCAGGCCATTCACCCCGCTGAGACCCTCGCCGCGGTCACCACTTCCCGCTGGGCCCTCGTTCACGCCCTCACGATGGTGATGCCGCTGTTCGGGTTGCTGGGTCTGACGGCCCTTCACACCCGGCAAGCCGGTGCGGCCGGCTGGCCCGGCGTGACCGGGTACATCCTGCTCAGCCTCTGGCTGATTCTGGTGGCGGCCTTCACCTTCGTCGAAGCCTTCATCCTGCCGCTGATCGCCGCGAGTTCACCCGGGTTCGTACAGAGCTTCCTGGGGCTCTTCAGTGGCCGGCCCGGTGAGATGGACCTCGGGGTCCTCGCGGCCGCTGGCCCGCTCTCAGGCCTGCTGTACATGCTCGGTGGCCTGCTCTTCGGCCTGGGAACGGTCCAGGCCCGCGTGCTGCCCCGGCCGGCTGGCGTGTCCCTCGCTGTCTCCGCGCTGCTGCCCGTGGTGGTTTCTGTGCTGCCACACGCTATGCAACGCGTTGCGGCCGTGCCCATGGGCCTGAGCCTGGCATGGCTCGGGTACGCGCTCTGGCAGGACTGCCAGGCTGACCTGCCAGCAGTGACGTCGCTGGCCCGGCAGCCCGGTGAGGCCTCCCTGCCCGAAGCCCTCCGTTGAAGACGCTGTGGCACGGGTGAGATCCGGTGCCGTACGACCTATCGCTCCTGTATTCCAGGTCCATCGTGGGCTGGCAAACCCGGAGCGGCGTACCCGATCGAAATTCACCTTTTGTTTCAGCCGAGGTAGAGCAGTGGTCCCTGGGTTAAGGAGGGGCTTCAGCGCAAGGAAAGCCGCAGGCCCGAATGCGTGGGTCCAGTGGGATCCCCTCCGGGATGGTGGGGCATGATGCACGAAACCTGGCAGGCTACCGGCCCAGCGGCCGGTTCGCGGCCACGCTCATCTGTCCGGATGCGTACAGCCGCGCCGTTTGCAGTTTCCGGATGCTTTCCTCGATGGCGTTCGTGTGGTTCACCAGGGTCCAGGCCACGCCCCGCGCATCTTTCACCACCACGCCCGGACCGCTGGTCGCCGGCGTCCAGGTGCCCCGGGTGACCTTCCCTCCGGCCTTCCAGAGGTAGGTGCCGTCCCCGTTGATCTTCAGCGCCTCTGACGCTGCTGCGTATGAGAATTCTCGGTAAAGGTCCGTGCCGTCCGTGCGGGTGTTCACCGCCATCACCTCACCGAGTCGCCACTCGCCGACGAAAAAGCCGGTCCAGTACGGGCTGCGCGTGACGTGCGCCACCTCGCCCCAGGCGTAGTAGTCCTTCCAGGTGGGCTGGTCGAGCTGGGAGATCAGGTACTTCCGGTCCTGCTGGGAGCGGACCTCCTCAATGACGCCGCGGCGCCACCCCGTGGAGGTCCAGAACTGCACCAGCTCCCCGACGCGGAAGTGTGCGAACGCCGGCCAGCGCGCCTTGTCTGTCCAGGCACGCGGCGTCACGCCCCGGGCGGAGGGAGCCTTGTTCGGCGCGGCCACAGGCGCCCTCGCCGGCGCCGGGGTCTTCAGGGGCGGCACGGCCGCGTTCACCGGGGCCGGTCCTGCCGCGGCCACGAGCAGCGCCACCATCTTCTTATCGCCGTAGAAGTGCGCCCAGTCCAGCGCCGTCCGGCCCGTGTCGTCCTTGATGCCCAGGTCCGCGCCCTGGTCGATCAGGAACTGCGCGATGGCGTGCTGCCCGCCTGACACGGCCCCCATCAGGGCGGTTTTGCCGCCGTAGGGAAGCTGGTAGTTGATGTCCGCTCCCATGCCGAGCCAGGTCTTGATCTCGTTCAGGTACCCGCCGGTGGCGTCGCGGTACATGCGTCCGGCCAGCTCCTGCAGCGTCTCCCCGGCGGCCAGGGCAGGGGTGGACGCGAGGGTCAGGACCACGGTCATGGTGAGGAGACGGTGCATACGTCATGCTATGGGTCACCGCTTTCACAATCATTGCAGGCGAACTGCGGCTGGCGGGGGTCACCTCAGGCCCATACCTGGGTGCGGCGCGGACGCATGCGCCTCGCTGCGTCCGGCCTGTCGGCGCGCAGCCGATTTCGTTCAGGGGGTGGCCGATGCCGAGCCTGGGCCGGTCACCGCTGCTCGTCGCGGGACAGGGCGTGGTCCGCTTCACGGAGCAGGCCCTCGCCGGTGGCGTCGCCTGCGCTCAGTGTGGCCACGCCGACACTCAGCTCGACCGGCGGCCCGTCCAGGTCTGCGGTCCTCACGGCGGCGCGTATTCGCTCCCGCACCACCTGCGCTCCGACGAGGTCCGTCTGCGGGAGCAGGATCGCGAACTCGTCCCCGCCCCACCGGAACACCTCCAGCGGCCCGCCCTGACCCGCGGGCCGGAAGACGACGTCGCTTTTCCTCAGCTCGCGTTGCAGGGCCGCCCCCACCTGCACGAGGGCCTCGTCGCCCGCCCGATGTCCACGCGTGCCGTTCAAGGCCCTGAAGGCCCGGATGTCCGCCAGCAGCAGCGACAGGGGGTGCCCGTGCCGCCTTGCCCGGGCCATTTCCTGCGTCAGGACTTCCATGAACGCCCGCCGGTTGGGCAGGCCGGTCAGGGGGTCTGTTCTCGAGGCGGCGTGCACCTGCGCCCGTAGGTGAGCCTCGTGCAGGAGCAGGGCGGCCTGCTGCCCGAACGATTCAGCCAGGACGATCGATTCCTGCTCGAACGCCTCGGGATCCGTCATGGAGTCCACGTTCAGGAAGCCGTACACCTCGCCCTGGTACAGGATCGGCACCCCGATATTCGCCTGGAGCGTCTCGACGCTCGGCAAGGTGTCCTCCACGCGCACCCCGTGCAGGTCGTAGCCGGTGCCCTTCACGGACAGCAGGCCCTTGGCCATGATGCGCGGCACGCCCCGGTTCCAGGCCTCCTCGCCCAGCCCGTACCAGGTGTCCCGCATGTCGGCCATCGTGAACGTCACGCCCTGGAGTTCCATCTCGTCGAAGGTCACGCTCGCCGCGAAGCGGAAACCTCCATCCTCCCGGATCAGCAGCGACCCGCACTCCGCCCCCGGAATCGTCGCCAGCGCCCGTTCCAGCAGAGGCTGGTACGCGTCCTGCAGTTTCGCCGTCAGCAGTTCCCGGCGCAGGGCCGGCAGGCTCTGCATGTACCGGAGGGCCTGCTGACGTTCGACCTCCAGGCCCAGTTGGTGTCCCAGGTGACTGAGCAGCGTCCGGTCCGTGCCCAGCCACTCCCGGCCCGGGGCGTCCAGCCAGAACGCCGCGCGAGGGCGGAACTTGCCGCCCAGCGGCAGCAGCACCCCGTCGGGTCGCACCTGCACGTCACCGCCCCGGATCACGCCCAGGTCCCCACGCGTGAGGGCGGGCACGTACGGTGAGCCGGCGTCCCACTCTCTGCGGCGCTGCACCGTCCCGCCCGTCACCACCAGGCCGGCCAGGCCCCCCAGCTGGTAGATGCGGCAGAGTTCCTCGGCGAACCAGGCCAGAGAAGGGTTCATCTCGTCGCGGCGGGCGAACTGTTCAGCCAGGGCGTTCACGCGCTCATGCCGGTCCACGGCGACCAGCCGGGCATGCTGCTGGTTCACCACGTGCATGAAGGCCTGCTGCTCTCCGGGCAGGTCAGCCGCCATCCGCGCGAACGGGCGCAGGAGTTCTCCCGTGTCGTCGGGGTTCAGGGTGAACGGCAGGGCCGGATCGGCGGCCAGGGCAGCCTGCAACTGGGCGCGAAAGGCGGTGACGGAGGTGACGGCGCTGAGGGCGGTGATCAAGGCGAAGAGAGGGGGCATGCGGCCGGTCACCTCCAGGGCTCGATTGGACGTAATGCCAGACTATGCAGCAGACCGGGCCAGCGCACTCGACCCTGACGCCTCACCGCTCATCATCGCTTCATGCCCCGCCGGGGCGGCCTGCGGGAACTCGCCTTCATTCACGGGGGCGCTGCGGCATGTGTGTCCCAGGCGCCTCCCACTGCGGGTCAGCGTGCAGCATGGGAGGACCTTTCGCCCCGGCCACGTACGCTGGCCGTGGGCGGGGGGTGGACCGCACCAGGTTTGCCTGGGGAAGGGACTGCGGGCGCATCGTTACGGAGAGCGCATGAACATAGCTTGAATGGGCCTATGCCGCCATTGACCATGGCCCCGGTGGGCGCCGATTTACCGGGAGGTCCAGAGGGCGGTGGGTTGCCGACCAGCGAGATGGGCGAGCGTGACCATCACGGTGGTGACCACCTGGCCGACACCCCACACGGGCTGCTGTTTCAGGGCAATGATCAGGGCGGCGCAGAACAGGAGACCTGCGAGGCCGGCTGGGGCGCCCCAGCCTGGGTGGGCCTGCTGGTGGCCGTCCCATGCGGCGCGGGCCAGCAGTAGGGCGGTGCCGAGCAGTCCGGTGATGATGAGCAGCCAGAGCCAGGCGGTGGGGGTCATGGGAACCTGTGCATAGGACATAGGGAGCGGGTGGCGTGGTCGGGAAGGTCTGAGTGGGACGCGGACCACATGTATAAAAATTAACAATTCCTTAGCACACTTTTCTGACGTGTCTGGATTCCGTGGACGCCATTGGTGATCCTGATTCACACCGCTGCTGAACTTTGCTCCGAACAGGGCCTTCACTCCACTGTGCTGTCAGGCTGAGGACAGAGCAGCTTTCTATGCTGACTTCATGAGCGCAGGAGCCCACCTCAACGACCTCCTCGACAACCTCGCGCTGCTGATCGCCGGTGTCACCCTGATCACCTTCACCTACCGCCCCGGAAGTGCGCCCGACTCGCTCGCCCGCCTCTCCGTCCGGTACGCCGCCACGGTCGCCCTCGGCCTGTACCTGATGCTCCACAGTGTCACCCTCGCCCCCGGGCTCATCTTCGATTTCCGCGCCGTCGTGATCGCCCTCGTCGCCCGCCGATACGGCGTGCTCCCCGCCCTCCTGGTCGCCCTGCCGCTGGCCGCCTACCGCCTCTTCCTCGGGGGACCGGGGGCCGGGCCCGCCCTGCTGCAACTGGTGCTCGTGGCTGTGCTGGGCGCCTGGGGCACCGGCTGGATCCAGCTGCGAACGCCCTTCCAGGCCGAACCTCTGACCCGGCGACTCTGGCGCCCCGTTCCCCTGTTCGCCGGCGCGAACCTGATCTATTTCCTGGCCTTCGCCGCGGCAGGCCGCTCCTCGGTGGACGCCCTGCCCATTTACTTCGCCAGCACCCTCCTGAGTGCCCTGGGGCTGTTCGTCGCGTTCGAGGTCAAGCACAGCCGCCTGCGGACCCTGGCGCGCACCACGCACCTCGGGTACCTGGCCGCCGTGGATCCCCTCACCGGGTGCTACAACCGCCGGCAATTCGATCAGGACCTGCCGGGCCAGGACGGGACGGGATCCCTCCTGCTGCTCGACATCGACCACTTCAAACGCGTGAACGACACGTACGGGCACGGCATGGGAGACCGGGTGCTGATCGCGCTGGGCGAGGCTCTGCAGGCGAACGTGCGGGCCAGCGACCGGGTGTACCGCCTGGGCGGAGAGGAATTCGCCGTGCTGTTCAGTGGCCTGTACACCACCCGGATGGAGGAGGTCGCAGAACGGCTGCGGCAGGCCGTTGAAGCCCAGGTGGCGACGGCCGTGCCGCTCGCGGGCGCAGGGATCACGTTCTCCGGCGGGCTGGTGCCCGTGCAGGGCGACAGTACTCACGTGCTCCACGCCGCCGATCAGCAACTGTACGCCGCCAAGCACGCAGGCCGGAGCCGCATCTGCGGCACCGTGAAGGCCGCCTGACGCTGCGTCCGGGTGCGACAGAAGGCTGACGGGACCGGCCATTCCACCGTCTGGATCCGGCGGCAGTCCGGACAAATGGCGTGATTTAGCCCTCCGCTTTAAGGTTCAGGCATCCCGAAAGTCCATGTTCTCTGTACCGGACATCTTCAAGTTGAGGCTGTGCTGGACGGGGAATTCCTGAACGTGTGATCGGTCGCGAAGCGGCACGACAAACGGCGGTGTTTTGGGTGTGTGACCAGCCCAAAACCCGAAGGTCTCCAGCGTACTGAACTCACCCGCCACTTCAAAGCCTGCGCTCCA
>JAANMV010000553.1_pt1 | contig 46356 bp, 40 predicted proteins | sample 7279661 | NCBI WGS metagenome assembly JAANMV01 (sample SAMN14094540, study PRJNA606508) | bioreactor metagenome | isolation source: A lab-scale SPAN reactor treating ammonium-rich wastewater day 121 | place: Ireland: Galway | collected 2017-05-16
GCTTCACCCATCTCCAAACAAATCGAGTATCTCCACCGACCTGTCTGGCGTAAGTCAAGATATGCAGAACTTTTCGGGCGCGCCCGGCGTTGTCCTCGCGACGGGGCGCCAGATTTCTGACGCCGCGCCTACCGAGCTCGAGCACCAATCGTTCAAGGCGGGGAGAGGCAAAAATACCGATGTGAGTCGGGAAAGCCCGTCGGGCCGTCATTTGTGCCAACCCGGCGGCAGCCGCAAAATTCCGGTCGGCCAGACACTTTTCAATGACCGCCAACAATTCATTGAATTCCCGATACTCCTCAGCGAGCATCGCTTCCACCGTCGTGTCCTTTTTACTCATGGAAACCGTCACGTTACTTCGCGCGCTTGAGACGGTGAAATATGGCCGTCGGCTAACAGGAAACCTACGGCCCCGCGGGGTTGAAATATCGCAAGGCCAAATGCCTGCGGACCGTTACCGCTTTGGGTATAAATAATATGGAAACGTTCGCTTGAACTGAGATGCTACTGGTCCGCAGCAAGCAGCACAGAATAAGAGCCATCGCCGCAAATCCGCTGGATGTCGGCGCAAAAGTTTCAACGCTTGCTTCCGCGTTGTGCGGAAATTCCGTGCGCAAAACGCAAACCGAGCCCATTCCCAAATCAACTCCTCCTCCGAAGGGGCTCTCATCTCGCCGAAGGGGGGAGGCATCGGTGGCGGTAGCTTCCTGCGATCCCAAGCATCCTGCAACGCCCGCCTGACCATCAGGCGCTGTTGCTCCGCGCGGGCCCAAGTCAGACTTTCAACATGGAGCCGATACCGTAGCAAGACTTGGGGCAGATTTGCCAGCCGTCCAATCTCACCCAACCGCAAGAACAAATCGTAGTCTTCCGCCGCATTGTAGAACCCATCGCGATAACCTCCGGCTTGGAGAATTGCGCGTTTTCGAATCATGGCTGTTGGGTTGATGATCATTCCTGACTCGCCGTTCATGTGGGCGGCGTCAATCTGTTCATGGCTCTCTGGCACCCGCCAATCGTTGATGGGCAGACCGTCTTCATCAACACGCAAGGCCTGGGTTCCAAGCGCAACGCATTCAGGGCGCCCTTCCATGAAGCGCACCTGAGACGCCAAGCGATCAGATAGAGAGATGTCGTCGGAATCCATCAAGGCGATCAAATCGGCTTTGGCCATTTTGACGCCTAGATTGCGCTGATAAACCACCCCCCGACGCGGACCCTCCACAAGCACGGCCCGGCTGTCCACTTTCGCAGCTTGCGCGGCTATTTCTCCCGAGCGATCGTCCGAGCCGTCATTCAACAGCAGTAATTCAAAGTCGGCGAATGATTGCGACAACACACTTTGAATCGCCTGTGGCAAATACCGCTCACGGTTGAACACGGGAAGGATCACAGAAACGCGAGGCATAAGACGCAATTCGGTTGTAGGAGGGCAGCGGGGGAAGCGACGAATGTCGGCTTGAGCGACAGCCTCAGTGACGGAATCTCCCCGTGACAGCAGAGCGATCCGCCCTGGATATAAGTGCGCCGGTAACTTTCAAGCCAGCACCATGTCCGCAGTCGTCGCAACGGCCCAGCGATTGTTAAGCAGGAACACCCCGTGCATCGGGGCCACACCTGTCCCATAATAATCCGACCACGACACGGCAACCCGGGCGGCATCTTCCACCAAGTCAGCCTCCGTCTGTCCGATGTACAATCCGACGTTCAGCTTGTAGTCGCCGGCGACGAGCGGGAGGCTTGGAATCTCACAGCGAAACACGACCGAACCCGATAGCCGTGACTCGTCGCGACACTTCTCATAAGCCGAACTCGCCGTGCAAACACGATCTCCGTCCAGAGTAAGAAACGAAATCTCCGCGTTCACGTTCGCGGCGGGTTGCTCCAACTCCACGTGAATGGTGGCTTTCATACCAGCGCCCGCCGACAGGTTGCCGCCAAGCGGACGCCCGGTTTCGTCATAGAGTTTGAGCGTTTTCAATTGCGGCCGGTAACGATCGGGCCGCGATCCAAAAGCACAAAGGTCAATGACATCCCCATAGGACGGGGGCCGCGTGCCCCGCAAACTGTCCAGGTAATGTTGGATTGCGGGCTTGGTGGGACCGTCAAACACCACCCGCCCCTTGCTCAATACAATGCCGCGTGTGCAGAACGCCTCCACCGCCGAAAGATTGTGCGACACGAACAGCACCGTGCGCGACCGGGCCTGCGCCTCTTGCATCTTCCCCAGACACTTCTTCTGAAACGTCACATCGCCCACCGCGAGCACCTCGTCCACGATTAGAATGTCCGGGTCCAGATGCGCTGCCACCGCAAAAGCCAGCCGCACGTACATGCCGCTGGAGTAGCGCTTCACCGGAGTATCGAGAAACTTTTCGATTTCCGAAAACGCCACGATCTCGTTGAATTTTCGTTTGATCTCCTCCTTGCTCATGCCGAGGATCGCGCCGTTGAGGAAAATGTTCTCCCGCCCGGTCAACTCCGGATGAAACCCCGTGCCCACCTCCAGCAAACTGGCCGACCGGCCCTCCAACTGCACACGACCCATCGTGGGTTCGGTGATGCGGCTGAGGATTTTCAATATTGTGCTCTTACCTGCCCCGTTTCCACCTATCAATCCCACCACCTCGCCGCGTTTGACGGCGAACGATACGTCGTTCAACGCCCAAAACTCCTCCCTCTGGGCCTTCTTTTCCTGGTTTCGTGAGCGCAGCCAGCGGAACGGGGAACGCAACGCTGCCTCGAGAACGTGACGCACGCCATCCGTCGGCGCACGCTGATGGCCGATAATATAGCGTTTGCTCAGATTCTCAACCGTGATGACTGAATCGTTCATGCAGGATCGGCGGTTCAAATAACGTCCGCGAATGTTCTTTCCACCCGGCGAAAATACCAAATACCGGTCGTAATCAACAAAACAGTCCATCCCACCGTAATGGCCTGTGCCGGCCAGTAAAGCACGTGTTGTCCTCCCAGCACGCACCAGCGAAAGCCGTCAATGACGCCCACCATCGGATTCAACGCATATAACAGCAGATATTTTTCCGGCACCACCTCCCGATAAAGATAGGCCACCGGCGTGATGTAAAACCCGATTTGCACTACAAACGGCACGATCATCCTGAAATCCCGGTACTTGACCATGACCGCCGCAATCCACAATCCGACGCCGAACGCGCCCACGAAGACCAACCCCACGAATAGAGGCAGAAACACAATGTGCGCCGATGGCAGGTATTGATACCAAAGCAACACCAAAGCGAGAATCAAGGCCGACACCATGAAATCCACCAGACTCACGATCACACTGCTGGCGGGGACAATCAGTCTTGGAAAGTAGATTTTGGAAACGAGACCTGCATTGTGGACCAGACTGTTTCCACATTCAGCAAGCGCCGTGGAGAAGAACTGCCACGGTAACATACCGCAGAGGACGAGTATCGGATAAGGCACCCCGGCCGAGGGCAACTTGGCGAATTTTCCAAACACGACAGTCAATACCATCATCGTCAACGCCGGACGCAAGAAGGCCCACGCGATGCCCACAAGCGTCTGCTTATATCGGACCAGCAAATCGCGCCAAGCGAGGAAATAGAAGAGTTCCCGGTAGTTCCAGAGATCCCGCCAATAATGATGCTCCGCTCTCCCCGGTTCTATGGTCAATTGATGCATGAGATTCAAACTTTCAAGTCGCCAAAACTCACAAATCCTCGCGACTCCCTGCGAGCCCCAGGAGCTTATCCGCAAAGTCGCGAGCGGGGTCTGCTGGCATGATCTGGCGGATGCGTCGGGAAGCGGCTTTGCCCATGACTTCCCAGCTTTGTCGCTGTGCCCAAGCCTGCTCCATCGCCAGATGCAAATGCTGCAAGGTGGCGGCCTGAGCGATAAAACCGGTAATGCCTTGTTCCACAATCTCGGTGTTCCCACCCACGTCGGTTACAATTACCGGCCGACCGCATAACATCGCCTCGACAGCAACGAGAGGGAGTCCTTCAAACCGTGATGGCAGCACCAAAGCGTGATGGTTCGCCCATATCTCTGCCACTTCGCCTGTATGACCGCAAAATCTAACCTTGGCAGCTAGTCCAAGGCGTTGAACCAACCGACGTAACCCTTGCTCACTTCGGCCTTTCCCATAGAAGGAGACGGTAACGGGCCGTGAACGCCACGGCTCGGCTGCGAGCAGATGTAACAGCAGGTCTTGCCCCTTTGCTTGTGGATCAAGTCTAGCCACACAGGCTAATTGGACTGGTTCCGATTCCGCTGGCCAAGGCGGAGCGGCACTGAGTTGGACATTGAAGGGATTCCTGACCACCTCGGCATTGGCAAATTGAATCCCCAACTGAGTTTCCAACAAGGTTCGATTCCGCTCGGAGACAAAGAACACGCGCCTTGCCTTCTGAAAGAACTCCATCAGCTTGGCCGCTTCCCCGTCGGTAGGCCACATTTGCTCCCCAGCAGCCTGCACGATCACCGCGTAGTCTGCTTTCGCAGCAAGCCACAACTCCATAAACCCATGGTCTTCGCCAATCCAACCCTTGGAAATACAAACCAGATCCGGTTTCCGACCGGCCAGCCAGCGCTTGAACACCCGCGGATAGACCCGGCAGAGCAGCGGGTCAAGGATCAAACGAACCAGCTTGCGAAGCGACCATGAACGCAGTTTGCTTGTGGCCATCCAACGTTCACTTACAGTGACGCCAGCCTTTCTGAGTGAAGTCAACTGCGCTACCGGTTGGGGCCACCGGCAAACACTTGCCGCCACCTTGTGCCCCTGCTCACTCAACCGTTGAGCTGTAGCGCACCACAACTCCTCGGATCCTCCCCAAGGCGCACCATTCAAAGTGCTGACAAAAACGATGCTTCTGGTAACTAGACTCACGCTCTCGACGATGGTTAACGATCAGCAGTCAGCTTAGTGTCGGATTCAGCCAGTACAAGAAGTCGCTGCGCAAAGACCTCCGCGGGGTCCTTCGGCATGACCGCACGAATCGCCACGGCCGCCGCTTTTCCCATTTCTTCCCATTGGGAGCGACAACTCCATGCGCGCTCCATCGCCAGACTCAAATGATGGACGGTCGCAGCTTCCGCGACGAAACCAGTGACGCCGTCCTGCACGATCTCGGCATTGCCCGCCACATCGGTCACGATCGCCGGTCTGCCACAGAGCATGGCTTCCACGATCACCAGTGGCAATCCCTCAAATCGAGAGGGAAGAACCAACGCATGGTGCGTCGCCCAGAGTCCTTCGATGTCATCAACGTGGCCGTAGAATTTCACACGCTCCTCCAACCGCAACCATCGGGCCAACCGCTTCAATCCCTCCTCCATATCCCCCACCCCAAAAAATGAGACTTCAATCGGGCGACTGCGCCAGGATTCGGAAGCCAACACCCGCAGCAGGAGGTCCTGCCCCTTCGCATCCGGTTGCAGCCTACCGATGCAGGCAAACCGAAGGACTTGGGATTGAGAGGGCCACGGTGGCGCAGCCTCTCTGCGAACATTGGACGGATTGCGGACTATTTCAGCATTCGGGAGCGCCCTCCCAAGTTGAATTTCCAGCAGCTTCCGGTTCCCGTGAGAAACGAAAAAGCAGCGGCGCGCCCTGCCACAAAACTCCATGAAACTCCGAGCTCGTTGATCGTTGGGCCAAAGCTTCTCCCCAACCGCGTGGATAATGAGCACGTACGGCGTCCCCGTCCGAACGACAGGATTGATCAAGGACAGATCCTCGGCAATGCTGCCCGAAGAAATACAAACAAGGTCTGGGTTTTGTCGTGCGAGCCAACGTCCAAACCGCCAATGCTCCGAGCGCCGCATCAATGGCCTCAGCACCGCCTGCCCGTAACGGAGTGGGTTTACCCAGCGCTCATTTAAATCCACTCCTGCTTGCCACAGACTAACCAATTGCTTTGCGCGGGTTGGCCATTTACAGACGCTGGCAGCGACTTGGTGCCCAGCCTTCAGGAGCCGCAACGCTGTTTCACTCCACAGCAATTCCGACCCACCCCAAGGAACACAGGTTAGTGTACTGACGAACCCGATCTTGCGCTGAGAATTGCTCATCTCATGATTTACCGCTCGTTTAAGGGAAAAAACCGACGGCTGTGAATTACGAAATCGGCCCGACTCGATACGGACAGATGCGCTTGATCTGTATCGCCAGCGGCCCCAGACAGGCAGCGACAAAGAACACCCATCGTTTGAGTTTCAGAGGCCGTTGCCTCAGTAGCCTGAAAGCCTGCTTCCTAGCCGTGCCGAAGTTCCCGGCGGCAAACGCGGTTCTGGCCCAATCCCAAGTCAGTTGCTCGGTTGAAGCCGGTACCGGAATGTTCCGGGCGGCCGGCAGCGGCCCGGCTTTGCCGCGCCGCGTCCAAGCATCCTGAAGCGCCTGCCGGGCTAATCGGCCTTGCGTCTCGGCACGGGCAAAGGTCAGGCTCTTGGCGTGCAGCCGATAGTGCAGCAACACGGCTGGAAGGTTGGACAAGCAACCGACTTCGGCCAATCGCAAGAATAGATCATAGTCCTCGGCGGAGTCGAAGCCGGCCCGATATCCTCCGATTTGAAGCACCGCTTCCTTACGCATCATGATGGACGGATTGATGATTGCCCCGGATTCCCCGCGCATGTGCCGTCCATCAATTTCGGCGTGAGTCTCAGGCACATTCCAGCAACTAACCGGAGAGCCATCCGAATCAACCCGAATCGCCCGACTCCCCACAAGACAACATTCCGAATTCGTATCCAGGAAACGCACCTGGCGCGCGAAACGATCCGGCAAGGCAATGTCGTCCGCATCCATCATGGCAATCAAATCGCCCTGCGCCATATCGAGGCCGGCGTTGCGGCACGCAACGACACCACGATGGTGTCCTTTGACGATGCTAATCCGTGCATCCTTCTCTGCAGCTTGGCGCGCAATTTCCACCGAGCGATCTACTGAGCCATCATCCAGCACGAGCAACTCAAAGTCCGTGAAAGATTGCCGCAGTACACTTCCGATCGCCTCGGAAAGATACCGTTCACAATTGTAAACCGGCATGATGACTGAAACTCTTGGCATGGTTACAGGTTCAACTCGAAACGTCTTCTGCTCATCATCGCGCGACCTCAAGGCAACGCTTCATGCTCGCCAACAGCTTCGGACACTGGCTCGCAACCGTGTGATGAGTCCGAACCAGCCGCGAAGCTTGCTCTCCCAGGCGACCCCGCAACTCCGGGTCCGCTTTTAGCACCATCAATTGCAGCACCAAAGCCGCCGTATCCAAGTACGGCACTGCAATGCCCCCCCCGCGGCTCGCAAATTCAGGCCCGCCACCTGAATCCGCAAAGCAAACCAACGGAACGTTCATTGCCCCGGCTTCCAACATGACCAAGGGAAACGGATCCTCCCGCGAAGTCAGTGCGAAAACATCCATCACACTGTAGTACTTCTGAACGTCTCCGGTGGATTGGACTCGAACACATCGCTCGCGCAAACCCAGCAACTCGAGGTCATGCTTGAACCGCACGCTCTCCAGGTCGGCCTCATCGCCCCCACCCACCCAAAGAAAACGAGCCTTTGCCATCTCGGGAATGTTGCAGGTCGAACGCGCAATGTGAAGAAACAGGTCGGTTCCCTTTCTCCATCCAAGCGCACCACAACCGCCGACGACGAACACATCTTCGGGCCAGCCCAGGTTACGAAGCACCTGCGCCCGGACCCGCCCCCGTTCCTCGTCATTCATCACAGGCATGTCCACAAAACCGTGGATGAGATCAATTTTCTCATCCGAAACCAACAAGCTCTCTTTTAACGCCGCCACAACCGATTCTGAAACAGCAACGTACCGGTCAATGGTCCCTAGTGACGTCTTCCTGAGGTTTGAAGTTATGGTCCGACCCAAGCCGTACTTGAGTTCGTGGATATGCCATAGGACCGCATCTGCCCGGTTCTTGTGACCCGCAAGAAGCGGCCCGGTTGCCGCAGTATTCGCATAAATCAAGTCGTATGTCCGACCAGGCACAAATGCTCGCGCAAACAGCCGCTCCAACCGCGGCTGAAATCGCAACGCCATGGCGCGTGGCAAGGCTCTCAGCAGAAATGCAGGGTTTCGGCAAGCGTGCGTCTTCGCCACGGCCCGGAACTCAGGAAGCAACACCCCACCCGATGCCATCAACACTTCCGCCTGCACGTCCGAATTTGACTTCAACCACCGAAGAAATGCCAGCAGTAGTATGGATGCTCCATTGCGTGAAGCCGAGTGACTCAAGAAAAGGACTCTGGTGGGGGTTTCAGCCATGTTCACTATGCGAGCCGCCGATCCTGCAACGGAACTTGAAAAGCGTCTCCCGGTAACCCGGCCCCATCCCGCAGCCTGGCGTACAACTCTTCCGGCCGTGGATGACGCTCTCCCACTGGAGACGGCGCTATAGTTCTTCGCATGGAGGCAAGAACGCTGCGGATATAAAAGGAGTATCCGAGCGTGATCTCGGCACAACAGGTGTGAATGGGCAGTTCCGAACGCCGTTTCCGGCGAAGGTAGAAATAGGCGTCCCAGAAGGACCTTGGAAGTCTGGGGATTCCGTTGCTGTTGTGGACGCAGAATGCCGTCACGACAAAGGTCGAAAAGCCCCGGGCGCGTGCCTCGCAGCAAATGTCCGTTCCATAAAGGTGATACCCTGGCAAGTTCGGATCGAAGCGCAGTCCTGATCGAGTCCTGACGACGATCACCATCTCATCAATCGAGGTCGCACGAACCGGCGGGCCGCCTGCCTGTCCCAGCGTGCGCCCCAGTCCTGTCGAGTAAACGTGACCGCAACCTCTTCCTGACGGGTCCACGCCATACACCCCCAACACGCCCCAAGCGGTATCGATCGATTGCACTTCGCAAATGCACTCCTCAAGCCTCGCAGCCCAACCGGGCGGCAGGTAAACATCCTGGTGGACAAACACGGCCACCTCCGCCCGGCATTCCTCGAGCGCCGAGTTGTAGGCCTCACCCGCCGTTCTGAACCCCCGCTTCAGCAGCACTTGGCTGGCGTCTGGAACGTCCGGCGAACGCAGCAAAGTCCCGTTAAGAACCTCGTCGTCGTTTACTGCAGCGATTAATGCCCAGTGCATTCCGTCTTTGCCTCCGCCGTACTCGCCAGCCGCAATCGTCTATAATACTTGCGTGTGATGATCCGTCGCATCGTTCCCAATGTGGAACGCAGCTTATCCTCGAACGACAGGCGAAGCCAGCCCCGGAACAACCCGAAACCCTTGAGTCTCGGAGCGGGCAACCCCATCGCGCGCAACGTCGCCACGCGTCCCCAGATCGCCCCACGTTTTTCAAACAAGTTCTTTTGCGACTTCAGCAGTTTCCAGACCTCGGCGGGCTGAACCTGCACATATCCGGCTTCCATCGCTCCCCGCAAGATCCGCCGCCCGGTTTCCGTTCGCACAATCACAAGCGAACTCCCCGCTTCGCCCTCTTTGACCTCCCGGTACCAAGGATCGCCGCAAGATATGTCCGCATCTTCTCCCGTCCCATCCGGACAAAGATGCACGGAGAATGGACGGTACGCTTGCACTAACCGCCAGGATTCCTTGTAAGTCCGAAAGTGGGAAGGTTTCGATTGTCCTTTGAGTGTGACCGCAAACATCCCCGGCCAGCCATTGCCCCGGTAGCGGACATCTCGCACCTCGTCGGGCTTCACTCCCATGGATTTTAACAGTTCAAGCGTCCCTCTGCGAGCTGGGGACCCTGCACAAAGGAACGAAAGGGCCAATCCGATTTTCGACGAGAGGGCTGGCCGTAAACGTTCCGCCTTTCTAAGTGCGGTCACTTCACTTGGCTGGCCAATGAACACGCAAGGTCCCGGCGCGGCTTCGATCAAATGCAGGCTGTCGCAGGCGGATGCCGGCGCGTAGCGCGAACCCGTCTTTTCCATCAAGTCCGACCGAGTCAAACTCATTCTAGTCTTGTTTCTCAGTGGATCATTAGGGTCGCTGCCGACGTGAAGCACGCCATGCATGGCCTGCCGGTCCAGGCAGTACAACGAAAGCGCCGTAAGCAAACCGCCTGAAGAACCCTGATGCCGGATTCCTGAGTCAGCAGCGTGCCCCTCCCAAATCTCCAAAACCGGGCCACAATACGGCTTGAGCTCCTCTATCAAACCTGGAACCGAATTGATCGCAGTATGGTCATTCTCGTAGGCTGGACATACCTCGAGACAAACCCGGCAAGAGCCACAGTTGTTGGATGCTACAACCGGGCGGATGCCTTCCTTCACAAAGTCCAGCAGGCTGACTTTCCGCTCGGGACAAATATAGGCACAGACACCGCAGCCCAAACATAAACGCCAGTCAACAATGTCCGAAATCGAATGGAAGCGGTGCATCATCAAAGGCCTGTTATCGGAGTCCTGTTGCCACGTGCAGGTTCGCCTAAGGCAATAGGCGAGCTTGTTCTTCCACTCATCCACCCTCCAGCGGTCACTCCTGTCTAGGGGCAGCAAGATGGCGACGCCATGCGCTCTTCATTTTGTTTACCACACCAAGTTGATCAGCCACCTTCCGCCCGGCTCGCGTAATCAAGCCAATAGTTCCGGTAGCCGAACTAATCACCATACTTTTCATGCCTCGTCGATAAAACTGCAGGGAAGCCTCCCGCCACGAATTGTCACCTAAGCGCTGTTTGTAGTCGGCGTCACCGAGGCCAAAGTCGAGTTTCTTCACTCCTTCACGAATAAGGTCGTCGACCATCTTATGGAAGACTAGGGTCCCCAGTTCAAATCGTCGAAAGCTGGGATCGTAGCCAGTCATGGAAAAATGAAATGTGTCCCCATAAACGACCCCCAACGCGTAAGCTCTTGGGATTTCATTCAGATTCAGAATCCAAGCCCGTAACATCTTCCGTCGGTTGAAAAGAGCAAACTTCTCCTGTTGCTCGGCGTTAGCTGTGAAATCCACTCCCAATCCGCGTTGGTACGTCAATCGTGCTACAGCTTCGAGCTCAGGGAAGAGAGCACCCAAGTCCTCACCCGCGCAGAGTGTCCGAAAGCGACTACGACCTGGAAAGGCATCTTCCAATTCGCGTGCCTTGCGGCGCACCCATGAGCGATGCTTTGATTTCATCCTTTGAAGCAGGCCACCTACCTCTTGAGGCAGGGTCAGATCGTGATGAACCGACCAGACAACACGGCCTTCTCGATACTTGCCGCGCATTTTTCCAACCGCTTTGTGCAATGGCGACTCCTCGGGCAAGTGGCAGAGTTCAACGATATCGAATTCGCCGCCTGCCAAAGCATTGTCCAAGCCGCGAAGGAATTCCGAGGCTATAGCATCGTCAATCTGTCCAAGCCAGCCTCGATAGATCACAGCCAGCCTCACAACGGGGAAGCGAAAGGGCGTAAAGTATCCTATACTGGGCGCAACATGCCCTTCCTCCACGCGCGCCACTAGCATAGCCCGAGGCTCGTCTTGATAGCTAACCACCATAATGTACGGCCGACGAACATCTCGTCGTTGCCTGCAAATCAACAGGAACTGATCGAGATCACTATTGGGATGGAATTGCCAATGCTCCCACAGTGGGCGCAAGCTTTCCACTTCATCGATCCTTTGGATGACGCGCAATGTGTGCTTCACGAGATGCTCAAGAGGCTGGAGAATCACTTGAACGAGGAGCGTTAGCCTCCCACTCCTGCGATTCGGTAACTTCGTCCTCTGAGCCGTGGCGGATGCACAGTCCCGGGACGAAGCCCACCAACATGGCAAACAGAATGATTGTCTGGTCGAAATAGGAAATGGAGATGAAAGTAACGGTGTGGGCGAACAGAACAACACCTAAGCACCAAATAACGAATTCATAGGTGTCGGCATTTTCACGCAGTTCGGCCATTGTTCTCCCAAGTAATTGGAACGCCCTGACTATGATGAAAATGAAGCTGATCATTAACGGAAGTCCGCCTACAACACCCATCTTTAAGTAATGGTTGGTAATATCTGTGTGATCAGGGTTCCAACTCACCCCTGTCGGCATCCAGTGTCGCGTGTAATCAGTCCCCAGCAGCCACCATTCTCCAAGATGGCGAACTGCTGAGTCGATGAGGGCTGCTCGGTGCCAACTCGTACTGCTTCCAGTCAAGTCAATGCGGGCAATTATGTACCAGACAGGGGCCTTCATCACCAAGGCCAGTCCCACTATTCCGAATAAAACGAGCCATCGGATCAAAGGGATCTCCGCGCGCAATCGCCATAGACAGAAAGCCGCCAATCCGGCTACAGCAGTCATGATCGGACCAGAGGAGGACGAACTCAAGAAGATGAGCGAGCAGCTTGCCAACCCTACAAACACCCACCGACGGTGCTCACGCCATAGGACAGCAATAAGTGCCAACGAACTCGCTCCCACGGTCCCAGCGAGTATCGCGTGTCCAAAAGGACCTTGAGCCCGGACTCTACCTTCTCGAACCGCTGGAAACTCTGGCGCGCCAACGATGGCATAAGGATTTCGGCAAGTCACCTGCTCAACAACCATGAACGCTGCCAACACCGCAAGCGAGGCAATGAGGGACTTGACGAATGGAATCAATGAGTCTCCATCCGGTAGAAAAGCACGGGCATAAAGATATGTTCCGACAAAGTCAAAAACCATACTCAGCCTTAAGCTTAACGGATTGGCATTTGCGCTAGCCTCGTGAGCAACCGTGCTTATCAGAGCAATCACGGCCCACAACACCACGGGGAGATCCATCGCACTGCGCACCGAGGCTCCCAAATTTCCCGCGCTAAGGGCGCGAACAATCCCTGCTGTTAAGAGGAGGCGGGCAATGCTGAAATCATAAATGCCAAGTCCGATAAGAGGCTGATTCGGCAGGTGGCAGACCGCCACCAAGAGCGGAAGAAATGCAAGACGCCGCGGTAAAGCGAACTGCGCGACCAACAGTGACAACGTAATTACAGTGAACAGGGGACTCACAAGTCAAGCCGCCAAGGGTTCTAACTTCCTCGATTCGACCAACGTACCATTGGCTGGTCAGTCATCTCACCAAATGTCACGATAATCCCAGACGCAGAGATGACACGTTGACTAGCGGCGCCAAACGCCGTAGCAGTTGAACCGATTAAACCTTCAAAGGATCGTTGTCGTTGTTACGTCCGCACCAGGGTCGGGAACATTTTTCCAACGGCTCTCAGAGCGTAATCTTCCTCAGAGTCTGAGGAGCCAGACTGATTTCGTTTATTCCAGTCAGTTCAGCACCACTCTCGGAATGCTAGGTGGGCTGGGGGGGGGGGGAGCAGAGTTTAAGAAGAAAGTCGTACTGTCACCCTCAATTGACCAACCGTCCGGGGAATCAGCATAGTCAATCTGCCACCAAATGAACCCATCAGCGCTGACGGGACCGGCGGTGATCGTTCCCACTGCTTGATACGGCTGACTGCCAAGGATGGTGCTGGCCACTGCCGGGGTGGAACGAACTCGCAGCGATGGATCAACCGCCACCACGACCTGGTCGCCAACGTTGAATCGCCCAGTGGGAGGAAAGTCGTCCACAGTTATGGAAATCACGCCGGATGTCGTCGCGACACCCAAATTATCGGTGGCGGTCACCGTCAGAGTGTAGGAACCCGCAGCCACTCCACTCCAAGTGAATGTGTACGGGCTGCTATTATCCTCACCCAACTTCGTTCCAGCATTGAAGAACTCGACTTTTGCGATAGTGCCGTCGGCATCCGAGGCACTCGCCTGGATTGTAACCGCAGCAGGTGATGTAAAGGTGGCCCCATTCGAAGGGCTTGTGATTTGTACCGTCGGTAACGCGTTCGGTTGGGTGCTAACCGTCAGTGTCGCAACGGCGCTGGTCACACTGCCCGCGGAATTGCTGACCACTGCCCGAAACGTTGCTCCGCTGTCCGAAGCTGTCGTAGCCGGCGTCGTGTACGTGGAGGCCGTCGCGCCCGAGATGTTGTCACCGTTGCGCTGCCACTGGTAAGACATGGGCGAGGAACCGGTCGCCGTGACCGAGAAGGTGGCGGTCTGCCCGGCGGCAACGGTCGTGCTCGCGGGTTGGCTTGTGACGATCGGAGCTGACGCGCCTCCTCCCGCCGCGTATTCGTAAGCGCCGCGGTCCCACACTCCGTCCGCGCCGCGCGTCACGCCAAAAACATCCACATTGTAAGGGCTGCTTAATGTTGTGCCGGCACTGGTGGGCCCGCTCAGGGTGTAGTCGCCCCCGGCGTAATTCACAAAGATGGAGGAATTGAGACTCTGAAAGCTGGACCCCAGTGTGGCATCCCCGGCGTTGTGCGTGGCCGTGCTGACGTTATTGAAGCCGTTGGCATAGTTCCCGATAAAGATGTTGTTTTGCACCGTCCACCCGGAATTATTCCCTATGCCAATCCGCGCGTCGCACTTGACAAAGGTGTTGTTGTAAATGCGAACATTGCTGGTGGTCAATCCTCCCGTCCAATTGGCAATCACCCCGTTGCCCTGTCCCCCGCTGGTTTCAAACAGGTTGCCATAGATGTTCACATTATTGCCCCCCGACATAATAAGACCGCCGGTGGATTGAAACCCGTAAATCCAGTTGTAACGAAACGTGAGGCTGAAACTGTTCGCCGCATGGTCCGCCGACCACAATTCGCCATGTTGATCGCTGGCGTCAATATAACCAATGACGCACTCCTGAAAGTAGGTGTACTCAACTACAATGCCAGTCCAGGAGTTGCGGGTGAGGAAGGCCGTACGACCGGGGCGGTAGATACGGCAATAGGCAATTGTGATGTTGCTGGCATTGCCCGTGGCCTGGTAAAAGGCATCCTCCCCGGTGGCCACCGATGAATTCCCGGCGGGATAGGGTTTGCCCGCGTTCACCCCGTAGTAGAAGTCCATGTGCCGAAATTGGATGCCGCTTACCGTGGCAGTGAACTGTACATGCTTGCCCCCGGAGTTGATTCGGAAACCGTATCCACTAGCCCAACTGCCCGGCCCGCCGCCAGTCACGCCGTCAAGTATCCAGTAGCCAGTGCTGAAAACCATGGCCCCAAAATCCGCGTAGCCATCCACCAGCGAACTGGCCCACCCGGCCACCGCGCTGTCCTCCGTGGCGTTGCCTTTACGGATGATGATGAGCGTCGAACCGCTGTTGGCTGTGGAAAAGGTTTTAGCCCCGTAGCTGCCCTCAATCAGGACATAGGTGTTGCCGCGCACAAAGCCGGTAGTGTTCGGCAGCGCCAGGCGGTTGTTGAAATCACTGCCGCTGCCGTTGCCTGTGGCCGTCGGCCCGCAATAGAGCGTCGCGGCCAGCAGGCTGAACGGAAATAAAAACAGGAGGGTGAATAGTTTGGTCATGGCATGGCACCCCTGTCGGTGAATTGATGTCAATGTGACGCGCTCCGTGGCCGTGTTGGGGTCAATCGAGCCACCTCGGAAAGCACGGACTTTCTGAGCCTTATAGAAAAACGCCAAGACGAAGTTGCAAGCTGCCAATATCAAAGAGGAGGACTTCGGAACCAAATCATGCTTCTTCAAATTCATGGCATTGATCAAGCAATAGTTGTACCGCGGCAGTGTGGGGCATACACGCCCGCGCTCTCATCCCCATTTGATACCACTTCATCCCAACGAAAAAGCTCAGTCCCCACTCAACCCGCTGCAATGTGAGGCATTGACACGGAGGCCGTAGAGGCAACGACCTGAGGGCAAGATTTGTCCCTTGGTTGGACTGGTGCTGACCAGGAGAAATCGATCTTCGGGGGAGAGGTAACGCGAAGCGTCGAGGTTCATCCTCCCGATTCGAGCGGCACGACCCTCAAAGGGGGTTGGCTCTTGAGTGAAGCGACGTTCTATTCTGGTTAGCATCCGAGAATAGATTCATTACGGAGTTTCTGATTCCAGGCATCTTTTGTTCCAGCTGTGTACGTACGTGGTGTCTTCGGCTGTAAATATCTTGGACGTGCTTCCGAACTTCCTGGATGCTCTGTTCACTCAGGTCGATGACAAGGTCTGCTACCCCGACAGACCCGAGTACCCCTCTAAATTTGCGGCTGTACGCGAGGCCGACGGCGGGCACACACTGAGAAAGCGCAGCAATACAGGCATGCATGCGTGAACCGACGAAGAAATCACATTGCCCGATCACATGCTTGATCTCATGATGATCATACTCGCCTTGAAGCAAATGTAGGCGACCAGCACACTCGTGGGCGAGTTGCCCATAGATTTCTGCCGAGGCCGCAGCGTCACTTTCCGAATTGGGACCAGTTCCAAAAACATGCGGGATAAGAAGAACATGCGCATTCAAACTGGTGAAATGCAGGATAATTCGGCGAATTAGGTCACGGTAATCAGGTTTGAGACCGAACATATTTCCCCCACCGTAACCACCCATGTATAGGAGCCCGCTCACATTCACCCCGATCAATGGTCGCCAGCGAAGCAAGTCGTGCAGATGGGCCAACTTGCCTTCCAAAGGGGCAACTGCTTCCAAGGCAAATGCCATATCGTAAGAGAATCTGAAGCGCGAGGAATCGGTTCGCACGATTGTCTGCATTCCCGCCAGGCTCTCGTGGTCCCGGGAGTAAACGACCTCCGCATGACTAAGGATATAACGCGCGATCGCTTTCGCTGGAAGGCTCTTAAACGGACCAAGCGTCTGCGGAAGCAAAACGAGAGGCTTGCCCAACAACAAGACAAGGATTTGCGGCAGGGCAACATAGAGAAGGCGGCCCAACCCGTAGATATCGCTGAAGCTATCTCCGCCGGCAATTGATCCAATCAAATCCGCTTGAGCAATGGCGCTTAAACACGGATTTGCGGCGATTACCTGATTGCGGAGTTCCTTCGATGGAACAAGCCGCAAGAAAAGTGCGGTCAGGAGCAGACGGGCAACATTGTTCGGAAGAAGTGCCTTCTTCGAGAACCGAAGATTCACCAACTCGATCGGGACGGTGCCGCCAGCACGCTTCACAGAATAGGTGGCCGGCTCACGACTATAATCGAGCAGTCGAATTCGTGCCCCGGGGAAACTGTACAGGGCAGAGGCAATCGCGCTCGATGCAAGGGCCCAGACGCCCAGATTCCGAGTCGAGAATCCAGCTCCCAAAAGTAGAATTCGCTTGGGAGCGGCTGGCGTGGAGGAATCCACGGAAACCTGGCAGTCGCCTTTCGGATTGCGTTCGGGCGCTGTAAGCATTGACACAAAGGCGCTCGAGGCCATATCAACGGTTCCGCGCCCAACTCTCCAGCCCCACTGTCCATCGCAGCCTAGCCGACCACTTCCTCAGCACCTCAGACCAACCCTCGCCTCTCCCAGTAATTCGCTCGAAGATTGCTGGTGTCGCGGCTATAAGCACACGTAAAATACAGATGGTCAGCATGCTGAAACGATAAATACACCCGTAACTTAAGGACCTTGTCCTGCAAAAATACCTCCAGCGCGACTCGAGCATCATGACGCTGGCAAACGTACTTGTTACAGATTTCCCTGAACTTCCCCCCCCGTAATGAACCAAACTCGCCCGAGGTACAATATAGTTCGACCATCCCGAGGCTCTGAGCTTATAGCACAGATCAACATCTTCGGAGTACATGAAGTAGTCTTCGGTGAATTTGCCTACGGATTCGAACACGTCGCGCTTGATCATGATAAAGGCCCCGGAAATTGCGTCAACCGCAATCGGCTCAGTCGCGTCGGCGAATAGAGATGACATCCCCCACAAGCTTGAACTTGGAAAGCACTTGCGCAGAAATCCGGCATTGAGAGTCTGGTTGGCGATGGTTGGGAAGGCTTGCACACAGCTTGTTTGAAGGCTGCCGTCAGGGTTCAACAGCCTGACCCCCACGGCGCCTGCGTCAGCGAGGCTGGTAATCACGGAGTACACTCTGTTGATGACGGGACTCAGTAGCTCTGTATCCGGGTTCAAAAAAAGCACAAACTCGCCGCACGAGACTTTGAATGCTTCGTTATTGGCCTTGGCAAAACCAAGATTCTTGTCACTCTGAATGAACCGAACCTGCGGAAAATTCTCCCGCAGCATTTCACCGCACCCGTCGTAGGAGGCGGAGTCAATCACAAGAATCTCAAATTCGAGTCCTCTTGTATTCTGTACAGTGGATGCAACGCACTTCTGCAGATAATCCTTAGAGTTCCAATTGACGATGATGATGGAAAGATTCACGCAGGTCTTGGATTCGGCTATTAGTAGCGTGCTTATGGACTGGTGAAACCGCAGTTCCAGCCCCCTCAAGTCATCAGGTTCGCATGAACGCGCGATGCCACAGCTCGAGGGAAAGCATAAGATAAATATGACGCATGTGCTGCTCTCTGCCCTGGCGGTCCCGCTCCAGAATCTGCCTCACATAATCCTGGTTGAAATACTTGGAAATGGAGGATTTTCCGTTCGTAAGGCAATCGTCCACCAGAGGACGCATGGAGGTCCGAAGCCAGCGCGCGATGGGATGAGCAAATCCCTTCTTCTTGCGGTAAATCACGCCCCGCGGCAGCCATTTAGCCATGGCCTTTTTGTGGAGATATTTTCCAGTCATTCCCCTGAGTTTAAGGTTAGGCGGCAAACTCTCGACGAATTCAACCAGCCTGTAGTCCAGAAATGGCACCCGGACTTCCAGTGAGTTGGCCATCGAGGTTTTGTCGGCCACCATCAGTAAATCGTCGGGGAGATTGGCGCGGGTGTCTATGTAAAGCATCTGGGTGAGCGGATCGTGATGCTGCACGTCTGATTGAAGCCTCCTCAGCGCCTCTTTAGTACCGTAATGATCTTCTTCAAACTGTTCGAGTAATGCACCTTTGTAGAGTTGCGCCTTCATGTCAGCGCTGAAGAAGGAATACACCTTCGCAAACCGCGTCAGCATATCCGGTTCACCCAACGAAGCCACACCTCGTTTGAAGCGCTCCAGGCGGCCCGGAACTCTCGCCAGGAGTGGAGCGAGTCCACGAGTGACCACAGAAGGTAATCGGCTGTAGAATCGGGAAAGCTTGACACCCAAGTAACGATCATAGCCCGCCCACGGCTCGTCCGCACCCTGACCGGTCAAAGCCACCTTCACTCGTTCACTCGTAATCTTGGAAACGAAGTAAAACGCCGCCGCAGGTTCATGGCCGACGGGCTCCTCAAGGTCGTGCATGTAGCGCCCGTAGTAATTCTCATAGTCCTCCGACCCTACCATAAGGTGATGATGATCCGCCCCAAACCGCCGGGACATTTCTTTGGCATCCTCGACCTCGTTGGTTTTTTCACCCCCTTTGAAGCCGATGGTAAACGCTTGCACCGGACCCGAGCAATACTTGCTCATGATTGCCAGCAGCACACCCGAATCTATCCCGGAACTCAAGAATAGACCCAGTGGTACATCACTGCGCAGTTGCAATCGAACAGCGTCCTCAAGCAAGGTCTGATACTCTTCCACTAGTTCCGCCTCGCGCCACTTTCTCCTTAGTTGCGGTATCCAGTTCCAGAATCGCTCGGTTTTGATACCCTTTCTGGTACACAGCATCCAGTGCGCTGGTGGGAGCTTGAAAATGCCCTTGAACAGCGTCTTGGGGGAAGGCACGTAGCGAAACGTGAACAATTCGGCCAGTGCATCCGTATCCATCTCCCTCGGACACGCCGGATCCTGCATCAGGCATTTGATTTCAGACGCGAATAAGAGGCGATTGTCAGCAGTCAGGTAGTAGAGAGGCTTGATACCAAGATGATCCCTAGCCAGGAAAAGTTGCCGTTTGCGTGTGTCCCAGAGGGCAAACGCAAACATCCCATTGAACCGCTTGACGCAGTCGGTTCCCCATTGTTCGTAGCCGTGGATGATGACTTCGGTGTCCGATCTCGTTTTGAATTGATGGCCGAAAGCCTCTAACTCCTTGCGCAACTCGATGAAATTGTAAATCTCTCCGTTGAAGACGATTTGCAGCGAGCCGTCTTCATTTCCAATCGGTTGCGCGCCACCATCCAAGTCAATAATGCTCAACCGTCGATGGCCCAAGCCAATTTCTCCCTTCACAAACTGTCCGTCACCATCTGGACCTCGATGTCGGATGACCTCGGTCATCCGGTCGAGAGTGCTCCGCTCAATCGGACTGCCACTCAGGTCAAAGATGCCGCAAATGCCGCACATTGGATGCTATTACTAGCCAGTTCTTGTAGATCGACCTGCCGTCCCACTCTTATTTCAATGCTTTCCTCCAGTCGGCCCCTCGGGCAACGACACTCGGAGTACGCGCGCCAGTTTCCCCCGCTGTTCCGACCTCAAGTAGCGAACTACGTCCGGCGGTAACATCACCGGCTTGCCGCGAAATAGGCTCGCCAAGTAGCCGTACAGGGAAGCGGCGCTTCCGATTAACCTAGGCCGTTCCATTGAACGCCGAACACACCGCACGCAATAAAAGACGAAACCGTATCCGAGCGAATAAAACCGGCGTCCCTCTTTGATGCGCGCCGCGATTGGACCGCTCGTTGCAGTGCCCGTGCGCCGGTGCTCGAGCACTCGATACTCTGGAAACGTCCGCACGGACCAGTCTTTCATTCTTGCCATGATTTCGGCCGCCGCGTCAATACCGCCAAACGGCAACGCCAGATATCCTCCCACCTGCTCAAAACATCCCCGTCGGAATAACTGGACGGCGCCAGCAACGCTATCCAGTGCCACTTCCTGGCTGACAAACCTCCCGTCTATGTACGATGAAACCATTCCACCGGCGATCCCGAGTTTCGGATTCTTGTCGAACTCGCGTAGCACCCTCTCGTAATAGTCACGGTCCAGAGTAATATCGGCGTCGAGATTTCCAATGTAGTCGTAACCACATTCCGCCAAGGCGGCCACGCCGCTGTTGAATGCACGGACTTTGTTGCCGAAATGACGTCCGGCTTCCCGGTTGAGGTTGATCAACTTTATAAAATCATGGCACGAAACATGACTTTCGACAATCTGTCGAGTCCGGTCTGTCGAACTGTCGTTTACGATGACCCATTTCGCAGGTAGTACCGTCTGGCTGACCACTGATTCGATCGTCCTCTCAATGAACACTTCTTCGTTATGGGCTGGGGTGATAATGGCGTAACAATTCATTCGGGAAATCAAGGCGCGGTTTACTCGCCGCAGTACGAGGATCGCCTTAACAGCCGCGCGACGCGCTCCGAGTTGCTTGCGCAAGCGGCACTCTGCGGGCCTCTTTGTTGCCGTGCTCGCTCAACACGATCTTTCCCAGCTTAGAAATGCCAATAAGCGGTTGCTTATGGCCGAAGCCACGCTCCTCGAATCCATTCGCTCTTGCTACCTGAATACTCGCCGTGTTCATCGGCGAAACGACATACCAATAATACGCCGAATTTGCCAAACCGGATCGTAAGATCTCCTGCACCCCATACTTGGCCAATCCCAAGCCGCGGTACTTCGGTGCAGTAAAAGTTCTACAGATTTGAAGGTCTCCTTCCTCCATAAACGGCTCTTTAGAATATCGGGGGAAAACCATTGATCGATGCGCCAACCCGCCAGACGCATCTTGGACCAACAGAGCTCGGTACGCTTTCCTTTCGCCGAATCCCAAATACAGGAACCATGACATACATATTCTCAATTGCCAATTGCGACCCTGCGGCCAGAGATCTCGAAAAGTAACGCGCCACCAACTCGAGAGGAATCCTTTGGGCAGTGTGAACTCCGTGCTCACTGAAAGCGAACCGCTACGCCTGAGAACGATAAATTCCATACGCCGCGTTCTGCTATGACGCTTCCCATGATTTGTCTCGCAACCCGTTGAAAATGAAGGCTGCTATTTGGCGACATATCACGGTCCGTGAGCAGTTACAAACGGAACAGAAAGCTACCCTAGCAATCAGGGAAAGAAGTCGTTCTTGATCCATTTGGAGATTGGATTCGGACATACTATCAGGAAGCCAATCCCAATTCGCTGTAAGTCCCAAACTGAAAGCGTGTTGGAACCTGACTGACACGACGTAGAAAGGATTCTAGGTTTCGCCCGTTGTACCTGCTGAACAGCTTTGAGTGCCCGATCATTACAAATGGGAGCGTCTCTCCACTGCAATCATGAATTGCAGAGGCCCGTTCAAGTGCCCGCACCAACTGCCCACCCGAACACTGGTTGAAGTCCGCCTTCCATGCATGGCGTTGTGTCAGCATCTCAATCACCCTAGCCAGTTTGCCTTGCATGCCTCCGCCGTGACGAGCCATGCCGTTTTGGTCTGGTGAAGCCAAACGATGTCGGCGGCTCATCCGGGCTCGCTGGATGCGCTGCGGAGTGACAAATGCACCAAACCAGCGCCGTTCAGAATAGATCGGCACTTCAAGCAGGTGGCTGTTATCGTCCTTGCGGCAGACATCGTCTTCCGCCGCGCGCCACGGCCTCAAATTGCTGAAGGCGTTCGTGTAGTCAAAACTTACGATTCCCTTTCTGCGGCCGTATTTGAAGACCGACGTGTCAATCTCAAACCCGTTGTTCAGAAGAGCGCGCACCACGTTTCGAGATGGATGCACGGACCAGTTGGCCGCCCGAAACACGTGGCAGCGATAATCGGAATCCACCAGCCGGAGTTGTTGCTGCAGAAATTCCTTGCCCACACTGATGACTTCGTTCAAACGCTGCTCGCTCAACCCTGCAAAGTTGTACTCGCTCCAGTCCTGCACCCATCGGCCAGCCTCGTGCCGGGCGTTGAAATAGGAGCAATGAAGATGCAGTTGCACATCGTGTCCGCGCCGGATGGCGTCCTTGAGTTGAGCTAGGATGGGTTCGTAGTGGTAGGCGTCACGCCCGGTTTCGTCTCGGTACTCCCGAAACTTGAGGATTTCCGCCACGTCCGCCATGATGGTGAGTTTGGCGCCGTAACGCTCGAACAGGTCCATCATCCGGGCCGTCGGCTCCACCATCAACTCCGCGGGACAACCTTCGCCGTTGCCGTGGATCTCGTAATCGAGGGTGAGCAGTATCTTCAACATGATCAACTGCGCGTGAGCAGAGCATTGACCACCCGCTCCGCGGTCTGGCCATCCCAGAGCGTGGGAATCTCGCCGAACCGTGGCTCGCGATCAAGGATGCTGGCTATGTCGCACGGAAGACGTTCGGGCGTGGTCAGCTTGTTGCTCCCCACCATGACGGTGACCGGCCGTTCAGTGTTTGGACGGAGGGTCAAACACGGTGTCTTGAAGAAGGTGCTCTCCTCCTGCAATCCACCTGAATCGGTCAGTACCAGTCTTGCGTTTTCAGTCAAGCAAAGCGAGGCATGATATCCCTGCGGATCCAAAACCTTCAAGCCGTGGTTAAGTTCAATCGAGATTCCGAATTGAGCACACATCTTTCGCGTACGCGGATGCATCGGAAACACCACGGGCAATTCTCTCGCCAGTCGCGTCAATCCCGCCATGACGAGGCGAAGGCTGGCCTCCTGATCCACGTTCGATGGGCGATGCAGCGTTACATAGGCAAACTTCCCGGTTTCCAGCCCCAGCTTCGACATTATCTGGCTTTGGCGGGCCTTGGCCAGATTCTCAATCACTGCATCAATCATGATGTTCCCGACGCACACAATCTTCTCGACCGGCACGCCCTCACGGCGGAGGTTCTCGTCCGCATCGCGGGACGGTGTCAAAAGCAGATCCGCCAGTGCGTCGGTTACAATGCGGTTGATTTCCTCGGGCATGGTCCGGTCAAAGCTCCGTAGTCCTGCCTCTACGTGGGCAACTCTAATTCCGAGCTTTGAGCACACGAGTGTGCAGGCCATGGTGGAGTTGACATCTCCAACAACCACGACCCAGTCCGGCTTATCTCGCTCGCACACTTCCTCAAAGGCGGTCATGATTTTTGCCGTCTGTACGGCATGTGTCCCGGACCCCACTCCAAGATTGATGTCCGGGGCCGGGATGCCCAGTTCTCTGAAGAAAACATCCGACATTTGCTCGTCGTAATGTTGTCCTGTATGGACCAGGCGGTGTTCGACGCGCATTCCGTTGTTTTTGCCTTCCGCTTGGCGGGCGCGAATGTGCCTGATCAGCGGGGCCACTTTCATGAAATTGGGCCGTGCACCGGCGATAATATGCAGTTTGAGCTTCTGATTCATTCGTGTGTCAGCCGTGAAGGAGTGTGAGCTAGCCAGACCGCTCGCGTTGAAGGATTTCTTCCACGTGGTTGACGATCTCAAGAAGGGCCGGACTCGATTTCACCGTGAAGCCATTCCGATTGCGTGGCTCAAGTGCAATCTTGCTCTGCACGTCTTCGACGCGCTCAATGATTGTCAGCCGTCCTTCACTCTGCAAAAGTCGGTCCACGGCACCCAATTTACCGCGGAAAATGCTGTAAACCGGCACGCCCAGTGCCGCCGCTTCTCGGTTCATCGTGCCACCTCCGCTCACGACCAGGTCGGAATGCCAGAGCAGGTTCAAACCGTCCACTGCCTCGCCGGGAACGATCACCTTCCCTTCATCGAACCACTGCGGGCATTGCGCTCGGAGTTGCATTTCCTGTTTCTTGTTGCGCGGCAGCAAGACGGCCCTAATGCCCGGCGTGCGGGTCACACGGTTCATAAACTGCTCGAAGAACAATTCACTTTCCGGGTTGTGATAGTGGGCCTCAGTAGCCGGAGGACGAACAGTCACCACAATATCATTGCCGTTGAGCCGAAGTTTTTGCGGCAGGGTTGGTTCGGGCTTGAACAAAGGGGCGTAAACGTCTTCCTTGATGCCGTGATAGGTCCGGACCCTTTCCTTCGTCTTGCAGTGGAGGCGCTCGTTGAACATCACGTCCGGGACAATCTCCCAACGGGGACGCAGGAGCGAGGGGGTTTGGGCGTGTTCGTAATCCATGACCATCACGGTCGGAATGCCGGTGAGATTGCCAAGGAGAATCTGGGCGCGTGCGCCATGCGACAATGCCAAATCAGCCTTTTCTCTTAGTGCGAAGGGTAATAACTGGACACTTCGCCACATAAGACCGAGCACTTTCATCAATCTGCTTCTGCCGTGGTGACGACCTAATCTCGTGTACACAAGACCAAAACGTGTCGCTAGCTCACAGACTTGAAATGCGTCGCGGGCAGTGAGGACGACTTTATAACCGCGGTGTTCCAGTTCTCGGATGATGGGTCTAAAAAAGGGAACGTGCGGCGTGTTGTCCAAATCAATCCAGATTTTCATTGCCGGCTCACCCGCAGAGTTTTGACAGGCAGACTTCGTCCCCGTCAATTCGCACACCGTGCGACCGACAGCGGAAGGCTGGCGCGTTTGAGCGCATGATTAGATGTTGAATCTGGCAACAAACAACTGAATCCATTTGTTGCCAGCGCTTGAGTTCTTGTTGAGCAACTAGCGCGCCAACAAGTGATTACATTTCCTGCGAAATTAACGAAGGCACATGCTGGCGGTACTTATTCAGCACAACCGCCGTTTTGACACGCGCCTCGGTTAACAATGTCCCTGCTTGAATTGCTGCCTGCTGGACCGTCTTCCCCGCTTCGAGCACAAGCAGCACCATGTCCATGTTACCGCCCAGCCGCGGAGTCACACTGGTCGGGGTCACCGGTGGCATATCGAAAACCACATAGTCATAGTCGCTGGCCTTCAGTAGAGGTATGAATTTGCTGATTCGGGACGGGAGCATTCTGTTGTCCTTATCGTCCGCGGCAGCGCCGGGCAACCCTGAAGAGCGAAGCGAGACGAGGTAGAGGTTTTCCTGAACTTGGGCTTCGGCGCGAGCTTCCGGTTCCAGTGCTTCAGCTAGTCCACAGCCGGGCTCCCCCTTGTAAAATGAATGGGTAGCCCCCTGTCCGCCGTTCAAGTCCACCAGCAACACGTTGCCATCGCCCGTCTTGGATAACGCCGCCGCCACACCACTGGCGAGCGTCGTGACGCCCGCCTGCTCACCACAACTGGTCACCCCGACGAGTTTGGGTTTGTGGTTGATTCCGTTGACTTCAAAGTGCGTAAGCAGGCGCTCGCGCAGGCCCTCAGAATACGCGCGGAGGTGGTGGTTGGAGTCCCACGGCGGGATTACGTTCGCCACCGCTCCGTTGACGTCGGTCTGCTTACCAGACTTGGCGTCAGAAGGATGACCGGGGCTCAGTTTCAAAGGGCGAGGTCTGCGCTTCCAACATGTATCAGGTATGGCGAGGATAAAGGGCAGCTGCAAGTGGCGACGCACGTCAGCTGGACGCTTGATGGTGCGGTCAAGGACGAATTCCATCAAAGCTGATACTCCCAATCCCATCGCGACAAACGCACCAAACACGGCCGCCATCAGTTTGAGAGTTTTTGTGTTATCCGTGGTCGGAGGCGTCGGGCTTTCAACCATGTTAATGCCTGTGACCCTGTTGCCGCCGGCTTCATCCGCACGAGCCCTGTCCAGGCTCATGGAGATGTAGGCCAGATTCTTGGCTTCCTGCTCCCGTTGGCGCTCGAGTTCCGCAAGCTTTGGTTCCAAAGTCACCAAACTGAACGCCTCATCCTGAAGCGAGTCGAGCAAATCCTCGTAACCTGCAACCTTGGCGGCAAGGGCCCGGACCCGGGCGCGTTCAACCGCCCGGTCAACTCCTGGGAGAGTTGGCTCACTCTGCATCAGTCCGGAATGCTCCATTTCGAGTTCTGCCTTTTTCGCCTTCAGTTGAGCAATGCTCTCCCGGGTGGCGACGACTTGAGGGTGGACCTCTCTGTATCCCTGAATGAGCAATTCGCGTTCGCGCTTCACCAAGGCATCCAAACTTGCCAACAGGGTTGCATAATGCTCCAAAATGTCGGCGGGAATGGGGGTTCTCAGTTCGTCAGCAAGTTTTTCTTCAGCCTGCGGGTTCTCACCCAGGGTCGCTTTGAGGCTGTGCAATTCCACTTTTGCCACATGGAGTTCGCCCCTGAATTTCTCAACCTGGGCGTTGTTCACTCGCTTGGCCTCCGACAAGGAAACCACCCTGGCTTCGGAGAGAATTCGCTGGATCTCCGCTTCAGTTTGCGCGAGCTTTTGCCTGACTTCCTCGAAGCGCTCTGAATAATAGTCTTCACCGAACAGCGCCCCTTGGCGCACCTCAACATGTCGGCGCAGATAAGCCTTGACGAGCGCATCCAACACGGGCTGGACCACCTCGCGGTCAGGGTGTTGAAACTTCACGACCATCACATCACTGCCAGCAGGAGCAACCGCAATCCCGGCCCGGATTACGCCTGCGGCCTGCAGGAGATTATCGCCGCCTCCTATATTCGTCAGAATTCTCGCTGGAGTTACTGCTTCGGCCACTTTCTTGGCTATGTCCCAACTGGCCAGGATCTCCTTCTCCGAGATCAGAATGGTCCCGCCCGAGCCGGCGGAGATCATGCGGGCATCCTGGTTCTCGGGATCAATTTCCGCCCGGTCAAGCACGTACCGGACAAACAACTTTGCATGAGAGCTATATACGGGCTTCTGAATGGCATGGACTACCGCGGCGCCGACGATCCCAAGACAAAGACATGCCATCAGCAGTCGTTGGTGGCGGAATATCGCAAAGTAAATATCATCCAATGCGATCGTTGGCCCCGACGATCGCCGATTCGAGTTGGCGGACTGCGGTTGCGAATTGGGACTCATGGAGTCACTGACCGGATAATTGTCGTGTTATAAGACATCGCCGCGTGCTTACGGTTCGAACATAATGCGCTCCGAAATACCATCGCCAACCGCGCCACACTTGGCCAGTCAATAATCGCCCTCAATTGTCCACGCAACTCGCAGGCGCCAGCGATCCCAGCGCCTCCCAACGCGCCGACAACCGGCATCATCCCGGAAATCCAACGTGCGGCTGGCCCACTTGCCGCCATAAACCTCCTCGCGCCAGCGTAGAGCGAAGCCTGCTCGTCGGGATGAAGTAATAGCCTGTGGAAAAACATTGTTGAAGCGCGCGAAAAGGGCCGGGTTCCTATGCGGCCATGTGACGCAGAACCCGCGCCGGGTTGCCAGCAACGATCGCTCGACAATGAACATCTTTTGTCACGACACTTCCCGCGCCCACAATGGCCCCTTCCCCGATCGTGACTCCACAAAGAATCGTCGCTCCCGAACCGATTGAAGCGCCCCGCTTCACCCTGGTTGGGACGCACTCCCAGTCGGCTTCGGTTTGAAGCCGCCCATCGGCACTGGTGGCACGGGGGAAGCGATCATTGATGAATGTAACGCTGTGGCCAATGAACACTTCATCCTCCAGCACCACACCCTCACAAATGAAGCTATGGCTCGAAACCTTGCACCGATTCCCAATCCGCGCGCCTTTCTGGATTTCCACAAAGGCGCCAATCTTCACGTCATCTCCAATCTCGCAACCGTAGAGATTGGTGAAAGCAAATATCTTCACCCGTTGACCCAGCTTCACGTCGGGAGCAATGCGCTGGTAGAGTTGGGTTTGAGTATTCACGATTCAAGCAGCCAGAAGACTGCGCCGGGAAGCGTCAACGAGCGCCTCGCCTTGGTTTCTGGCGCCCTTACCATTCCCATTTCCATTTCCGTGTCCATTGGCTCCGTTGCTACCGTTCGTCCAGGTTGCCATCGAATTCAGAGCGATATCGCCGCCCTGTTGTCTGAGCGAAACGCTTGACGCCTCCAGGATGCGGACCACTTCAAGTCCCTGACGGCCTCCGGTGATGGGCGTCGTCTCCTCGCGAATACATTCCAGGAAGTGCTGACATTCCAGCTTCAGCGGCTCGTCCTGTTTGATGTAGGGCACATAGGCGTCGCCGTAATGGTAGGAGTACGTGAAGTCGGCAAATGTATCATAATGAGGCGGCACTTCGACACGGGAGTCATACACTTTTAGTTTCTCCAATGGCTCAATGTCGTCATAGACAATCATTCGCCGGGAACCGACGATGGTCATTTGCCGCACCTTCTTGGGATCGAGCCAACTGTTTTGGATAAAGGCGCAGCGGTTTTTGCGGAAGTTCAGATACATCATGGTGACGTCCTCAATGCCGCGGGTCACATGGCTGTTGCCCTGACAACTGACGCTCACTGGCTGTTCCTCAAGCAGGTGAAGAATGATGGATATGTCATGCGGCGCGAGGTCCCAGGCCACATTTATATCTTTCTGGAACAAGCCCAGATTGAGGCGGCGGGCTGAAATATACTGCAATTCTCCAATGTCGCCGGAATCAATGATCTCTTTCATGCGACGCACGGCCGGTGAGAAGAGGAAAGTGTGGCCAACCATGATGACCAAGCCCTGACGATCCGCCAAGGCAACCAACTCTTCACCTTCGGCCACCGTCCGGGCCATGGGCTTCTCGATAAACACATGCTTGCCGGCAGTAAGACAGGCCTTGGCCATGTCGAAGTGGAATCGCACCGGCGTGGCAATAACCACCGCATCCAACTCCGGATCTTTTAATAGATCTTCGAAGTTATTAGTAGTCGCCACATCCGGATGCAGCCGCTGCATGTGCCGGAGACGTTGTTCACTCGCGTCGCAAATGATCTCCAGTTGGCAATCGGGCGACTGCCGTAGGTTTCTGATCAAATTGGGTCCCCAATATCCACACCCCACAACACCCGCCCTGATGATTCTTTTGTTTGTTTTCATAGCTGATATGTTTGGACCGGCTTCTCCATGCCCGCCGCCGAGGATGCGGCCTCCTTGCGCTTCAGCACTCGCGTTTCCAAGCACTGCCTCAAGAGGGCGGGCAAAGTCTTTAGAATGATTACCAAGTCAAGCCAGAGGTTCTTTCGTTCCGAATACTCAATGTCCAACCGGACCATTTGGTTGAACGTCGTGCGGTTCTTGCCGCTGACTTGCCACAGCCCCGTCAAACCGGGAACGGCCTCAAACCGCCGGCGTTGCCAAGGCTCATAAAGCGCATACTCGTAGTGGATGCAGGGACGCGGCCCGACCAAGCTCATCTCTCCGCGCAGAACGTTGAGCAATTGCGGTAACTCATCCAGCCCTGTGGCCCGCAGGCATGCGCCAAACGGAATGAGCCGCGGGTCGCGGCAGGTGTCCAGTTTTGTCATCGGAGTCTCAGATTTCATCAATTGCGTTGCATGGTCCCGATGCAAATCCGTCTCGGCGTCAACATGCATTGTGCGAAACTTGAAACAGGTAAACTCTCGCCCACGGTAGCCAACGCGCTGTTGCCGAAATAAGATCGGACCGCGTGAACCGCACAGCACCACCAGCGCCACGATCCCCGCAAGCACAAGCAGCCCAGGTGCCAGCGCGAAAATAACAACAAAGTCAAGCAGGCGCTTCCATGTTGGAAGTCCCGTCTCCTGCAATTCTGTCGCGTTGTCCACAGTAATGTCCTGAGTAATCATAGTTCTGTACATCCCCCGTATGACCGCCCAGCCGTCATCCACCTCCTCGCGAAGATATCCGCACCCTCTTCCCAGTCGTCCTCGACTCCACCGCCTCGCTACTGAAGACACCCGACTGCGCTTCACCCAAGTTCTGCATACGGTGCGTTTACACTCATCGGTTGATCCAATGAATCTTAGCGCGAGAACATCTTCGGCCCAGTGCATAGGAGTAGCAAGTGACAACAGCGCAAAGACTTCGCCACTGATTACGGAAGGAATGTCGGTTGAATTACGGAAGCATCCCGCCTCTTGAGGTGCTGCCGGGGTCGTCTTGTGGTCGCGCAATGCCCTGGAGACGCCTGCATCGCGCCCCAATTCCCCAGCAGCTACCAGCGCCGGTGTCGTGAGAAAAAGCGCCATCTGAGCCTCCCATTTCGGGCGACCCAGCCATTCGCAAGCTTGGACTCTGTCTCCTACGGTGCCGAGCACTGCAAGCTCAGACCACTTGGATGAGCCCAGGGCGGATTGCTCAATAAGGATTTCCGCAATGCCGAGTTGTTGGCAGGCTCATCCTGCCACCGGTTTGCCGAGAACCGTCTTCACCCACAACTGATTGTCCAAGTACCACTGAACGGTTTCCCGGATGCCGTTCTCAAAAGTGTGAGCGGGCACCCAGCCCAGTTCACGCTGAAGCTTGGAGGCATCAATCGCGTAACGCCGGTCGTGACCCGGACGGTCTTTTACGAAAGTGATCAGTTGCCGCGTATGGCCGCCGAGTTGCGGCGACAACTCATCCACCAGATCGCAAATCAACTCCACGATCCGGAGGTTGGCCCATTCGTTGTGGCCACCGATATTGTAGGTTTCGCCATCCTTGCCGCGGGTGAGCACCTGCCACAACGCCTCGGCGTGGTCGCGCACATAGAGCCAGTCGCGCACGTTCAGACCGTCGCCGTAAACGGGAATCATTTTCCGGGACAGGCAACTTTGAATCACCACCGGGATGAGCTTCTCCGGGAACTGAAATGGGCCGTAGTTGTTCGAGCAATTCGTTATCACCACCGGCACGCCATACGTGTGACGGTACGCCCGCACCAGAAAATCGCTGGAAGCCTTGCTCGCGGAATACGGCGAGTTCGGCGCATAGGGCGTCGTCTCGGTGAAATATCCCGTCGCCCCCAGCGAGCCGTAAACTTCATCTGTCGAAACGTGGTGAAAACGCCGGTTCGTGAAGCTGCCATTCCAGACACCACGGCAGGCCTCGAGCAAATTAAACGTGCCGACAATGTTGGTACTGATGAAATCGCCCGGCCCGCTGATGGAACGATCCACGTGCGACTCCGCAGCCAGGTGCATGATGTGCGTGATGCCGTGTTGCTCGATCACGCGGAGAACGGCGGGTTTGTCGCGCAGGTCCACTTTCTCAAAGACATATTTCGAATGACGACTCACGCTTGCCAGATTCGCCAGATGACCCGCATAAGTCAGGCAATCGAGGTTGACCAAAGCCTCCACTTCCGGACGGTCAATAATGTGGTGAATCAAATTGGAACCGATAAAGCCGGCCCCGCCAGTGATGAGCAATTTCATTGTTTATCGAGAACCAGTCGCAGACATTCATCCCAACCCGGAAGCTGGATGCCAAAGACTCTTTCCAGCTTGCCACAATCGAGCACGGAGTACGCCGGACGTTTCGCCGGAGTAGGGTAATCCGCCGTGGTAATCGCCGTCACTTCACGACAGCGCCGTTCAGACTCGGGCATCCACTCTACGATGCGCGACGCAAATCCGTGCCAGCTTGTCGAGTCGCTGGCGGCCAGATGATACGTACCGTTGAACACGCTCGCCTCCGGCGCAACCAAAACCTGCCGCAGCGCTTGCGTCGTTGCTTCGGCGATCAAGCGCGACCAGGTTGGGCAACCAAACTGATCCCCCACCACCCGCAACGATTCCCGCTCGCGCGCCAGCCGCTGCATCGTTAACAAAAAATTCTGGCCGCGCAGGCCGTAAACCCAACACAGCCGGAAAATCAAATGGTTGCCGCCGGCCGCACGCACGCCCTCATCGCCGGCCAGTTTGGATTGGCCATAGACGCCGAGCGGTTTGGGCGAGTCCGTTTCCAAGTAAGGCGTGGTTTTCGCGCCATCAAACACATAGTCCGTTGAGTAATGAACCATCAACGCGCCTACCTGCTTCGCCACTTCGGCCAGCACCCCCGGCGCAAAGCCGTTGATCTGGTGCGCTGTCTTCGTTTCCGTTTCCGCCTTGTCCACTGCGGTGTAGGCGGCGGCGTTGATAACCACAGACGGTTTGTTTTCCAACACCAGTCGGCGCGCCGCTGCCGCGTCGGTCAAATCAATCTCCGGATAATCCACCGCAAGCACCTGGCCGACGGGGGCCAAGGTACGCCGCAGTTCCCAGCCGACCTGGCCGTTCTTGCCAATGAGCAGGATTTTGGGTTGATCCATAACAGCGAAACGCCTCACGCAAACAGCCGTTCCGGCGGCAGCTCGCACAAGCGCAAACCTTTCTTGTCTTTCTCCGATAACACCGGCTCGCTTACCGGCCATTGCACGCCCACGTCGGGATCATCCCAAAGCAACGTCACTTCATCTTTTGGCGAGTAACGTTCCGTGCATTTGTAGGCAAACAGGGCCGACTCACTCAGCACCGCGAAGCCGTGCGCAAAACCGGGCGGCACGTAGAACTGCAACCGGTTTTGCCCGGAAAGGTTCACGCCATGCCAGCGGCCAAACGTCGGTGAACTGCGCCGTAAATCCACGGCCACGTCAAACACCTCGCCCTCGATTACCGACACAAGCTTGCCTTGTGAATTCGGATTCTGAAAATGCAGCCCGCGCAACGTGCCGCGCCGCGAGAACGACAGATTGTCCTGTACGAAGCGTGCGCCCAATCCGGCTTCACGGTAACGCTGCTCGTTCCAGGTTTCGAGGAAGAAGCCCCGTGCATCGCCGAACACTTTCGGTTCGATGACCAGCAAACCCGCGATGTCGCAAGCCGTAACCTTCATGCGAGCCGCCGCGCTTCGGCGATGACATCATTTTCCAGGTACTCGCGATATTCGCATCGGGGCATTTTGGCCGCGAGTTCCTCCAGTTGTGTCAACTTGAGGAACCCGTTGCGAAATGCCGCTTCCTCCGGGCAGCCGATCTTGATTCCGGCGCGCTTTTCAATCGTTTGCACATAAGCGCTCGCCTCGTGCAGGCTGCTGCTCGTGCCCGCATCCAGCCAGGCAAAGCCACGACTCAGTCGAAACACCCGCAGGTTACCGCCCCGCAGATAAGCCACATTCAGATCCGAGATTTCCAATTCGCCGCGCGCCGAAGGCTTGAGCGCCTTCGTCGTGGAAATCACCGAGTTGTCGTAGATGTAGAGCCCGGGCACCGCGAAGCTGCTCTTGGGTTGCTTGGGCTTTTCCTCAATGGAAATCGCCTGCCCATTGGCATCGAACTCCACCACACCGTAACGCTCCGGGTCGTTCACGTGATAGCCAAAAATCGTCGCGCCGTCGCGAAAGTCCGCAAATGCCCGGGAAAACACGTCGCCGCCATAGAAAATGTTGTCGCCCAGAATCAACGTTACGTTGTCCTTGCCGATGAACGATTCGGCAATCAGGAAAGCCTGCGCGATGCCCTCCGGCTTCGCCTGCTCGCGATAATCAATCGTCAAGCCGAACCGGCTGCCATCGCCCAGCAATTGCCGGAAGCGGGGCAAATCGTGTGGCGTGGAGATCAGGCACAATTCGCGGATGCCACCTTCGATGAGCGTCGTGAGTGGGTAATACACCATCGGCTTGTCGTACACTGGCTGGAGCTGTTTGCTCGCCACCAGCGTCAGCGGATACAGCCGCGAGCCGGCCCCGCCGGCCAGAATGATGCCTTTCATGTTATTCATGTCTTCACGGTTGCGAAAACGCGCACATAAACCCTACACGGCGCAAGTACGCAAGCCAATACCGCGTCCATTCCGCCAACGGTTCCGGGCAGAAGTAAACTCCCTCCGAGCATTGGGCCTTTCAGCGAAGGCGCTGTAAACAGGCAAACAACTGCCACCTCTTCTGCCCAAAAAGCGATTAAGGATCGGCAGATCGGTGTTCCGACTGTTCAATCCGATGTATCTTCTGCGTGCGAAGATTCTCGACCCAACTCGAAAGCGGAGCAAGTAACAACGGCGCCCTAGCCCCGCCGCCAATTACGGAAGGAATGTCGGTTGAATCCCTGAAGCCTCCTGCTACGCCTCTAGTGCTTCAAGGATTAACTCTCCGCAAGAGCCGGTTACCAGAAACGTCCGGCCCGTCAGGTCAACTCGTGCCCACGCCCCTGCTCTTCGCGTTTCAGGTCGGTGCGATCTTCTTCAACCCAATATTGCCGATTGACTCGCCGCGCTGGGACGGAGATTTTCATCCCTGCTATGGCAAACATTCAGCGGGCATTGCTTTCGGTTTCGGACAAAAGCGGATTGGTTTCACTGGCGCATACCCTGGCCGCCGCCGGCGTGGAATTGATATCCACCGGGGGCACGGCCAGGGCTTTGCGCGAGGCAGGACTGACCGTCAAGGACATCAGTGAGCACACGGGCTTTCCGGAGATGATGGATGGTCGCGTCAAGACGCTGCATCCGAAGGTCCACGGTGGGTTGCTGTTCATTCGCGGGAACGCCGACCACGAAGCGGCCGCGCAAGCACACCACATCCCCCCGATTGATCTGGTGGTGGTGAATCTCTATCCGTTCGAGCAAGCGGTAGCCAAGCCCGACGTCAGCCTGCACGAGGCCATTGAGAACATTGACATCGGCGGCCCATCCATGCTGCGCAGCGCGGCCAAGAATCACGACAGCGTCACAGTGGTGGTGGACCCAGGTGACTATGCTGAAGTGGCCGCTCAAATTAAGAGCAACGGAAACACCACCCTGGCATTGCGTCGCCGACTCGCTGCGAAAGTGTTTGCCCGCACGGCAGCCTATGACGCCGCCATTGCCGCGCACTTCCAGCAAGCTTTCGATCTCCAGCCGGCCAGCTTCAGCCCGCCGCCGGCACTGGTGGTTTCGGCGCCCCTGGTGCAGCCTTTGCGTTACGGGGAGAACCCGCACCAAGGCGCGGCGCTTTACGGACGTTTCCGGGAGCACTTCCAACAACTGCATGGAAAGGAACTTTCCTATAACAACATTCTTGATCTGACGGCGGCAACCAGTTTGATCGGGGAGTTCGCGGATGATGCCCCCACCCTGGCCATTCTGAAACACACGAATCCGTGCGGCGTGGGTCAGGGCGCAACCCTGCACGAGGCTTGGGAAAAGGCGTTCGCCACGGATCGGCAGGCGCCCTTCGGTGGCATCATCGCCGTGAACCGTGTGCTTGATGGCGCCTGCGCCGAGGCCATCGCGGAGATTTTCAGTGAGGTGATCGTAGCGCCGGAGTTCTCTTCCGATGCGCTTGCCATCCTGCAAAAAAAGAAGAATTTGCGCCTGCTCCGGACGTTCAGGCGGCCGGGCGGCACGCCACCGATCGACGTGCGCAGCGTAGGCGCGGAGTCGTTCCTGTTACAACAACGGGACGTCAAGACCACCACACGCGCGGACTTGAAGATCGTGACGCGCCGACAACCAAGCGATGGCGAGTTGCGGGCCATGCTCTTCGGCTGGCGTGCAGTGAAGCACGTGAAATCCAATGCCATCCTGTATGCGGCCGAGGATCGCACCTTGGGTGTCGGTGCGGGTCAGATGAGCCGCGTAGATGCAAGCCGCATTGCCGTGTGGAAGGCGGGCGAGGCCGGCTTATCGCTCCAGGGCAGCGCCGTCTGCAGCGACGCATTCTTCCCGTTTCCAGACGGTTTGATCGCGGCCGCTGAGGCGGGAGCGACGGCCGCCATTCAACCAGGCGGTTCAGTGCGGGATGCCGAAGTAATCGCAGCGGCAGATGACCGGGGCGTAGCGATGGCGTTTACGGGCGTACGCCATTTTCGGCACTGAGACGCATCGGACAATGCCCGAACTGAGGTCGGCCGGTTCTATTGCAGCAGCCAGTAGATGAGGGCAATCTCGCCCAAGGACATCACGGCCACCAACCCCCACACGAACGCTTCGCGCAGGCGCAATCCGCGCTGGCGGGTTTCGCCGAGCCAGAAGCGCAGTCGCACCGAGCCGATTTCAATAGAGTCGCCGTTGCGCAACCGGGCGGCTTGAATCCGTTCGTGGTTCAGCGTAAGCAGCGCATCGGAAAGGGCAGCCAGTGAGAATCCCTCGGAGCCATCAAAGTGCAACTCCAGGTGCTCATCCCAAATCCCATCCTCCACCAACTGCAAATCGTTGCTCGCGCCGCGACCGATCCGTACAGGAAAACGGCGGGCCGTCCATCGAGTGCCCGCCATCTTGCCGGAGAGAATCTGAAGCTGGATCATTCAAGGCCAGCGGCGTCGGACATTGATGCTGTCGCCCGGAATGATCAAGGGATCCAGATTTGGGTTCTGTTGGATCTTGTTCCAATCGTAGGTCGCCGTTGTCCCCCCGCGGGTCAGTTGAATTCTCTTCTTGTTGGCAAAGTCCGTGAAACCGCCCGCAGTCTGGATGGCTTTGGTGAGCGTAGTCCCGCCAATGTAGGCTGCAGGGCCCTCGCGTCTGACTTCGCCGCCAACGTAAAAAACCAGATCCTTGGGCACGACCGTCACAGTGAGGCGACGGTAGTATCTCGGCACGTAAAGGTCGTGGATGTCCTTTTGCAACTCGCCAGCGGTTTTGCCTGCGGCCATGACCGGTCCGATCAAAGACAAGGTAATCCGGCCATCTTCCGGAATCCGCTCTTCGTGGGTCGGAATGATTTCAATGGAACCGGAGAAATTGACGGTAACAATATCCCCCACAGTGAAGATGCCTACGTTGGTGTTGCCCGAGGGCGAGCTTGGCGTGGCAGCATCGTCCCTGAACGGCTGAAGAGTTGGCGGGGTGGAAAAGGGATCGTCCGCAGGGGTTTGGCAACTCGTCAGGAGCAGGCAAGCCGCCACGGGCACCACCATGAGCAACCAACCGTGCCCTGAAAAAATCCGTGAAAGCTTCATCGTTTGAATCCTCGGAACCCCGGAATTGATCATCAGTACTTTTGTTTGATCTCCACCTTGGCCTTGTCGCCACCGTCCTTGCCATCCTTGCCAGCGGCGGAGGCATCGGCCATTTCCTCGTTCTTCGAGTAATAATCGTGGTAATAGCCGCTGTAGTAATAATAGCTTTCGTCCTGCGACATATTGATGTTGTTGAGGACGATGCCCACAAGATTGCCACCCACTTTCTCGATCAACTGCTTGGCGCGGATGTTCATGGGCTGCGGGTAGCGGCGGTATTGGATGACCTGCATGGTCATATCCACTTCACTGGCCAAAATGGAGGCGTCGCTAACGCCCATGATGGGTGGTGAATCAAACAGCACAAAATCATAGCGCCGCTTGAGTTCGGTAATCAGGCTCCGCATCTGGACGGAATTGAGGATACCGAGCGAACTGCTGGGGAGCCGACCGCTGGCCATGAAATCCAACGTTGGCTGGCTGGTGGTTTGAATGACTTCCTCCAATGTGTTTTGCTTAAGCAAATAATTGGTCAACCCCAGGTTGTTGGTCACGCGCAACATCTTGTGCAACGTCGGCCGGCGCAAGTCAGAGTCCACCACCAAAACTCGCTGGCCGCTCTGGGCGAAAACGGTCGCCAGATTGAGGACCGTGGTGGATTTGCCCTCGCCAGCGCCGGCACTGACCACCGCCACGGTGTTGGCTTTCTCGTTCTTGCTGGAAAAAAGCAGGTTGGTGCGGAGTACCCGGTAGGCCTCGGCGTGCGGGCTTTCCATGCCCTCGTCCAACAGATATCCGACATTCTGCGGGATGACCCCCAGCACGGGCGATTGGAGGGTACGCTCGACGTCATCAATGGTCTTGACACTGGTGTCAAGATACTCAATGAAGAAGGCAAGCCCGATGCCGACCACCAGCCCGATCACCACGCCCAAAGCAATGTTAACAGGCTTGTTGGGGCGCACGGGACGCAATCCCGGTTGGGCCGTATCCACAATCTCCACCACGGTGTCTTTAGGCAGGGTCTTGTCAATATTCTCGGAAACGATCTTCATGCTGAGGATTTGGCGGAACCGCTGCGCCTCCTCCAGCTCGCGTTTCTTGTCAAAATAGGGACGACTCTTGGCGGCCTTATCCCGATCCGCCTGTTTGGCGGTTTGAACCACGCTAGCCCACTTGTCGGCCTCCTCCTTGGCGGTGGCAACCTGACTTTCCAAGGCGGTCATGATGCCTCTGACGCTGGCTTTGATCTTGCCTTCCAAGGTGTCAACCTGGGCTTTAGCACGCAGTACCTCCGGATGTTCAGCGGACAAGTCTTTCTCCAATCTGACCAATGTCAAATCAGCCAGATTCTTCTGACCGATCAATTCCACAAGCGTAGAATCCGTAACAACCCTGGGAAGCACTTCCCGCAACTCATCTTCGCTCAGGAGTTTGAGTCCGGTAAGCTGCTTTTCCCGAATCAGGTGCCGGCTTTGACTGTCAATCCGTAGCGCCTCGTACCTCCGCAAAGCTTCGCTTTCAAGCAGTGGGGCAGGCGCATTGCCAATGGCATCCGCCTCGCTGATTTCAAGCTCCTGGCGCAGTTTATCCGCCTCATCCTGAATCAGACGAACCCGGTCTTCCTGTTCTTTGAAGCGACTCTCAAGGGCCTTCACGCCCTTCTCGATCATCTGAATTCCCTTTTGGAGACGGTGGTCCTTGTACACCTCGGCAATCGCGTTCGCAATCCGGGCCGCCTCCTCCTTGTCTTCGCTGTACACCGTAATCTCAATGAGGCTGGTACTTCGCACCGGTTTCAAATCTATGCGCCCCTTGAGCAACGTGATGGTTTCGGTGGTCTTGAGTTGAGTGCCACCGCCATATTTCTGCCCCCATACCTTGTTGAGATCCAATCGTTCCACCACTTTGCCCAAGACAACCTCCGATTGAATCACCTCGAATTCCGTTTGGATGAAATACGGATCGAACACGTTCATGGACCGGATTTCAGTGAGGCCGCTGATGTCCGAACCGTCGCGCTCCACTTTGATGCGGGCCATGCTCGCATAGGACTCGGGCAACACAAACGTCACCAAGGTGGCGGTGATGACGACAAGGAAGAACACCGCCAGAATGACCGTCTTGCGAATACGAATGATGCGCCAGTAATCCAGAAAGTGAAGCCTGGCTTCCGGGGGAGGTTGCGCCTTGATTGGGTCCATAGGTCAAAAAAATAGGGGCCGGTTCGCACGACCCAGCCCCTGTGAAACTAGCATTGGTTAGTAGGAGGCGGTCACGCCGGCGTAAACCCGGTTGCGCGAGAAGCCACGATTGCGAATGTCTGAATCCAGATAATCATAGTTATAGCCGGTGTGGGCCGAGAAATGCTGATTGAACCGATAAGCCAAATCAAGGCCAACGAGATAGATTTTTTCATTCTCGTCGTCAAACTCCCCGCCATTAAACGTTGAGTATTGGAACGTGCCCACCAAGGTGGCGAACAATTTGGGCAGGATGCGGTGCGTCACTGACCCGTAAGCCGTGGTGGCGGCGATATCCCGCACAAAGCTGTTGGCGGTTGGCCCAACCAGATCGGTCGCCACCTGGCTATGCGTGACTCCCACTTCCACGGAACTTTCCACCGCATACGCGTACCTCAGGCTGCCCTGAACGTAGGGCGACCAGTCCGACTTATCCGCCGCATCTTTGTAGAAATCCTTGTACTGCGCCCCCAGCCGCAAAGAACCGGACAACTCCGGGCTAAAGGCGTGCTCAAGCCCGCCGTAAAAGTAATGCGACCGGCTGTTGCGGTCGTCGGCCTTCAGATCAATCGCGGAAGGGCCAGCCTGCAGCCCTTGGATCCGCTCGTTCGAAGTATAGTCCGTCCAGCCGTATTTGTATCCTAAGACGCCGACGGTCTGCGGCGCGACATGCCAACGACTGTCAATATGCACCCCGTGCTCAAGACGATCCAACCGCGCCGAATGGCTGGGATCCACAAGGCCATTGCTGAATCTCTCACCGCGATCATCGTAATCGTACCACGCATTGTCATAACCAACCTCAATGCTCAACAAACGAGTCACGTCAAACTCCACATTGGCCGCCCCATAATTCCGGTAGTTGTCACCGGAAATGCGCTGGAAGGTTGAAAATGCCGAATTATCCAACCGCAGCACATCCGGCTCCTGGCCAATTACAAATGAGTCTCTAAGCGAAGCGCGAATGCGCGGGGTGATCACCTGATGCAACCCCACACCAAAGATGTGCGTGTGATCCCAATGATCAGAACGCCCTCCCAACTTCTCCTCGAAGTATTTCCCGGAGTAGGTGTAACTGGCGTTAAAACTGGTGGACTCTCCCGCCACCCCAAAGCCGACGGTCGGGGTGATCTGAAAACCGAACGAGTCTTCCTTGTTGCGCTTCGTGGTGTTGATGTTGTCGTCGTAGAAACCCCGCAGCGATGCCGAAACGCTCCAAGGCTTCGTGGCTTGCATGGAAGACAATCCCGATGTGTTCACCGCTTGCAGGGCTGAAGTGCCCAAAGCGACCAAACCGACGGAGGTAACGATTCTTTTCATATTAAAAAACCTGTTTGGTTGTTACAAAGCTAGAGACGTTTCGCACCACACGTTTACTTGAAATGCACAAAGTCTGTCAAACAAATGTTGCTTTTTTTTTGGGGCTAAGAAGGCACGGAATCAACCAGTTACCGACAAACCCAATGAATCCCGACGATTTGGCGCATCGGTTACTTGTCGCCGCCGACAGGCCATCACTTTGCGCCTGGCTAAAAATGCAGATGGGAGTCCCTTTGGGAGAAAGGCGATGATCATGGATGCCCATTTGATAATACCGACAAACCGCTTCGCGGCAGCGTTCAATCAAGTTTCATTTTTTTTCAGAGCCGACTCAAGCCTGCCCCTGGGAAGTCCGTCGTCACTTGGCGGGAACATTCAATCGCTGGCCCACTTGCATCCGCTTGGGATTCAACCCTGGATTGGCCGCCATAAGCGCATCCAGTTGGACCCCGTACTTTCGGGCAATCGAATAAGGCGTCTCCCCGCTCTGCACTTGATGCGTCCGGACAGGCTGCGTCTGGACAGCGGGCGGTGTCGCAGCCGTCTCGCCCCGCAGCGGCTCCGCCGGAGTGATCCTGGGTTGCTCTCCCGAAGCGGACGGCGCGGGCACATTCGTGGTCCCTTGACGAGCGTAATACACGCGCCACTTTTCGATCTCCTCGCGCAGTTGCCGGTTCTGCTCGGCCAACTGCTCCAACTCGCGCTGGATGCCCGGCGAGGAGGGCAGGGGCAGCACCGCCTTGGCCAGTTCCTGCTTTTGCCGATAAATGTGCTGGCGAATGGTTTCCGCATTCTCGGCATTCTTCCGCAGTTTCAAGTATCGCTCGTAATGGTAAATCGCCGCTGCGGGGTCTGCGGTCTTCTCCGCATAGAGCCAGCCCAGTTCCAAGTGCGCCGATGCTGAATGTGGATTCACCTCCAGCGCCTTACCAAAGGACTCAATGGCGCCTTGGTAGTCCATGGAATTGACGCGCGCTCGTCCCCGCAGAAAATGCGGTTCCTTCTCCTCCTCCTGCCGGCTTGCCCCGGGAGGGAAACACCCGCACAGCACCGCGCCGCAAAATGCGGTGAGCAAGAGGAGCGTGATTCGGGCCGGCGATGCCATGCCGCGAACCTATACGAACCCATGCCCCCACGCAATCGTCCTCCAACATTCAACTTCAAACGCCCACACCTCCACCGCGCCTCTTTGCGTCGCGTGGGTCGGCGGATGACCAGCAACCGTCGGCACTATTTCCTTGGCGGCGACGCAAACGGATTCTCGCGCGGCGCTGCTGCCGCCGGATGGCGCGGCAGGAACAGTGGCCCGAGGCCCAAATAAACCCAACCAACCACCAGATGCACCGCCAGAATGAACGTCATGTGAACCAAATCCAACGCGCCCAGATCGTAAACCAAAATGGCGGTAGCCATCACCAACGCGCCCGGGAGCAGCGCCGCACCGGCCAGTTTCCAGCTCGCGATCAGATTCAAGTTGCGGTTCGTGTAGAAGGCGATCAACCAGACGGGCCCTGCGTAAAGCAATGCCAGCGCAAACCACGACACCATCAGGTAAACCACCACCGCCGCCGCCGTGACGGCGAGCAATGCGGGCTGCCACGCACCCCAACGCGGCTGGAGTTCGATGCGATTGAACGCAATGATCCACCCGTCGGGGTAATGGCCCTCCATATAACCAAACAATGCACGCACGCGAAATCCATGCCTTCCAAACTCCACCTGAACATGCGCCGGCGAGCGCAAAGCACCTGAATGGTCCAAGTCCACGCTAAAAGCCAGGAAGCGGCCTTCGGCCAGCATCTGCGGTGAATCGCCGTGCCAGTTCAGGGTAGCAGATCGAATCTCCCCTTTAGCGGGCAATTGCAGGATGGCGGAGCGAATCGTTGGGAAACAACCGTCGTGCAGAAACCAGACGACCGAGGCTGACACCACCAGCGCCACCAGAAACTGGACCAGCCACAATCGGCCAGCGCTGGCCTGGGCAAACGCGGCCACGCCATGCGGCGTCACTGGTTCCCATGCAGTCTGCGACAATTGATCCATCGCCTCCATGGAACGGAGGCGCGCGAATGAATTCAATCTCAAATCCCAACGCCGCGCGGTCAGCCTGGAGGCGCGGCTTCCGGCGGTTTGGAATGCTGCCCCGCTGGCGGCGGCGGTGGGGTGTGAATGACCGGAATTGGATAGCGCAGTTTCATCACATCATCCACCTGCACTTCAATGTAATACGTTCCGGCAGTTTTGAACTCGACCTGCTGGAGCACGGTCACGTTGGTCGCGCTCAAGGTGGCGTCCTGCAGGGCAAACTTGACCTCGCCTTTGCGCAATACCGTGGTCTGGTCCGGCGCAATGAGCTTAACACCCTCCGTAAACTGTCCCAGCCCCGCAGCCCAGCGATTGAACACGCAAAGGCGGAACGCCACCACCGGCAGCTTGGGCACGCGGATGAAATTGATGACGCCGATCAGGAAGAAGTTGCCGTTCACTTCCTGGCGAATTTCCTCGCACAGCAAGGAACACTGTAGATCAGGTAAAATGCGGGTGGGATTCATGGTTTAGCTAAGTCGCAATGAGATTCTATCGAAACCGAACAATTGATCTCTCGCCGCCTTGGATTCAGTTGTGCGGCTTCAGACTTCAAGCCGTTACCCTTTCGGCTGCGCGCACGGTGTTTTGCATAAGCATGGCAATGGTCATCGGGCCAACGCCGCCCGGATTGGGTGTGATCTGGCCCGCAACCTGCCGAACTTCAGCAAACGCCACGTCGCCCACCAACCGGGAGCCAGTCTTGGCGGCCGGATCGCTGATCCGGTTCACGCCCACGTCAACCACCACCGCGCCTGGTTTCACCATGTCGGCTTTCACAAATTCCGCCACGCCCATCGCAGCGATCAAGATGTCAGCCCCGCGGCAGTGCGCCTTGATGTCGCGCGTGGCGGAATGGCAGATGGTAACTGTCGCGTTCGCGTGCCGGGCCTTCTGACACAACATCGCGGCCATCGGTTTGCCCACAATGTTTCCGCGGCCCAGGATGACCACTTCTGCACCGTCGGTCTTAACATTGGTGCGGGCGAGCAACTCCTGGATGCCCGCCGGTGTGCAAGGCTTGAAACCTGTAGCGTCGCCGAGCATCAATTTGCCCACGTTCACTGGATGAAAACCGTCCACGTCTTTATACGGCAAAACCGTGGCATAGACCACTTCCTGGCGGATGTGTTTGGGCAGCGGCGCTTGCACGAGGATTCCATGCAGCCGCGCTTCGGTGTTCAACTGCGCCAACAAACCCAGCAAGTCGGCTTCGCTCGTGCTTTCAGACAACGCGCGGGTTTCCGAGTAAATCCCCAGTTCGGCGCAGGTTTTTTCCTTGCGGCCCACATAGACTTTCGACGCCGCGTCCTCACCCACGCGCACAAACGCCAGACCGGGCTGCACCCCGCGCGATTTGAGGGCCGCGATGCGCTGCGTCAACTCGGCCTGGAGTTGCGCGGCGATGGCCCGCCCGTCAATGAGATTCCCCGACAGCGTCACTCGATCACCTGGATGCGTTGGATGGTGATGACCGGCGTGTTGCGCCAGCGTTCGTCCAAGCTTTCCTCCCCAGTCACAATGATGTGCAGGCCTTTGTAGCGGTTCAGGTCCAGATTGGTCGAGGTGGTGAAGAGATAATTGATGGTCCGGCCCGTGTCGGGCGACACGAGCGCAAACCTGGTTGGCGCCTGGATGCTCCATGTACCGCGCACGATGCCTTGGTGCGAAACGACCCGTGGAGCTAGTGGCTCCTCGGCCGGGGGCGGCGGCGCATCGGCCGGCTCCGGTTCCGGGGTAATGCCCGGCGGCTCCTCCGACGGTGGCGTGGTGACAGCCACCGGTGTTTCAGTTGCCGGCGGCTCCGTCACTGGCGGCGCGACCACGGGTGGCTCAACCACCGGCGTGCTTGTGACCGGCGGCTCGGCCACAGGTGCCGCAATCGAAACCACGGGCGGAATCGTCACCGCCGGACCTTCCTGCTTCAGAAACTGCGCAGCGACGAATGCATAGGCATCGTCCGGCGGTTCAATCTCCAGCCAGTTCCCCTTCACCGATACTTCCTTCACCGTTGTTCCGCGTTCAATCATGCCGACGACGCTGTAGTTTTCCCCCGGCCCGGCGCGGAGGTTCAGTCGCGGCGGCAACACGGCCTTGCTGGTTGCGTCAATGTACGAATTGTGAACCCACACCTTCGCTGTGGCGGGATAACCAATCTTGGCCCATTGCGAAGGTTCCCCGGCGGCAGCCTTGTCGCGGATGACCTGTTCGATGACCTTGACGGAATCGCCTTTGTTCAGGCGGGCAACGATCTCTCCGACAAAGGAAGCCTTGCCGCGCACGTTGACGTTGTCGCCCGTGATCGTGGCCGCACCCGGCACGAGCACCAGGGGCGTCTCGGCAGCGGCCGGTTTGGGGGGGGTGACCGGCGCAGACTTCGGCGCCGCGGCAGGCGGCGGGTCCGCCACCGGCTGCGCGCTTAGGCCCATGGAAAGCATAACACCCAGCACCATCCAGGAATTCATTTTCATAGCTCAGGAAAGTAGAGTTTTAATCTCCGTCGGTGTCAATGTTCGCCATCGCCCCGGTTTCAACTCGCCCAATTTGATCTTGCCAACTTGCACCCGCACCAGCCGTTTGACGGTCAGTCCCTGCGATTCAAACAACCGCCGCACTTCGCGGTTCTTGCCCTCGGCCAGTTCCAGTTCCACCACGCTCTGCGAACCGCCCGACGTCACCAGCCACGCCCGCTCGGCCTTCAATTTCTCGCCCCCGTCATACACCCCCGAAGTGAACAACTCAAGCATCGCCGCGTCCACGCGTCCCTCCACCGTAACGATGTACCGCTTGCGCACGCCATAACGGGGATGCGTCAGCCGCAGGGCGAATTCTCCATCATTGGTCAGGAAAAGCAATCCCTCCGTGTCATAGTCCAGCCGGCCCACCGAATAAACGCTCAACCACTCCTTGGGCAGGAGTTCATAAACCGTCGGCCGCCCGTGTTCATCCTTCCGGGAGCACACCCGGCCGCGGGGTTTGTGGAGGGCGAGGTAGAGCTTGCGTTGCGCGCGAACGGGCTTGCCGTCCAGCGTGACTTGATCGTGATCGGGGTCAACCTTGGAACCGAGCTGGCGGATCACTTCGCCGTTCACCCGCACGCGACCCTCGAGGATGATCTGTTCCCCGCCGCGGCGCGAAGCCACTCCGGCTTCAGCGAGAAATTTCTGGAGACGAACCATGCGAGGTGCGCAGTGAAAAGGGAGCAGGTCGAAGCCGGGAGGCTGCGCTCCAACCTCGCACTTCGCACTTCGGCCTTCGCCCGGCGTCAGGCTTCCGGTTTGGTCTTGCGCAGGCCGGTAATGCGGTCGCCGGACTTCCATTGGCCGCGTTTTTTGAGAAGCTCGACGCGCTCGAAGCGCTTGAGCACATTGCGCTTGCCGCCCAAGGTGGCCGCCGCGCGCAGA